>OOCW01001359.1_pt1 | contig 17560 bp, 12 predicted proteins | sample 1671201 | NCBI WGS metagenome assembly OOCW01 (sample SAMN06348132, study PRJEB24527) | human gut metagenome | biome: human gut; feature: ankylosing spondylitis patient; material: feces | host: Homo sapiens | place: China | collected 2015-10
AGCATTTTTATCATAATTAAAATACATAATATCCTCTCCTTTTCTAAAAATACTAAATTTAATATGTTTTATTACAAAATTCAATTTTATCCCCTCAAATTCCTCTAATTTTTCTTGACTTTCGCTAGTCAAAATATTACAAAATTCACAATATTCTTGATAATTTAAAATAGACGTTAAACTTTTTGGAGTTGAAAAAGGATATTTGACGGTTTATAGAGAAAATAAAAAATATTCATAAAATTTATAAAATATAGTCTATTTTTGTTGCGGATTGGATATTTGGGTGCTATACTTTAAGTAACACTCAAACAACAAAAATATATGGTACACTTTTTTAGAGTCACTAAAAAAGTCCCGAATCAAAAAATAAAACAAAACACTGGAAAACTTCCCCTAATTAATAGGGGAATATTTTTGTGCGATAAAACATAAAAGATGGTAAAATAAGGGTATAAGGATAAGGGTATTTTATTTAAAATATATAGTTTAAAGGAGAGATCTTATGGACAATTTTATATTTAATATGTTCGGGATGTTGGTGCTATTTATGTTCTTGGTGATAATTGGGGGTGGTATTTCACAGTGGGTTAAAAATAACAACTCGCCAAGAGAGACTGTGAAAGCTAGAGTTGTCGACAAAAAAAGCGAGGTTACATATATCCAACAAGAACAAAATGGCATGATGACAAATACGCCACAGTGGAGTTATTATATTGTGTTTGAATTTGAGAATAGTGATAGGAAGAAAGTTGTAAAGAAGATGGTGGTTAGTGGCAAGGAGTATAATAGGATTTGTGAGGGTGATTGTGGGGATTTGACATTTCAGGGGACTAGATATATTGGATTTGAGAAGTGATAAATAGTAAAAAGTGAGGGGAAGTTTGAAATGAAAAAGAAATGGGTTAGAAAATTAATAGTATTAGGACTTACAGGTATTATGGCTTTGGGGGTTGGATGTAGCAAGAAAGAAAAAACAGTAAATATATCTTCAATGTCCAGTGATGAATTGGCAGATTATCTGGAATCACTTCCAAAAGACGAACAAGAAAGAATCAAGAAGTCTTTGGACAATAAGGATAAAGATGATAAGACAGACAAAGAAGATAATAATGAAAAGGACACTAATAAAACAGGCGTTACTTATAGCAATGAAAAATCTAATAATAATAAATACAAAGAGACTTGTGATTTATGTGGAAAATCAATTCCATATAGTTATATAGATGGCGATACAATGATGTGTAAATCATGTGCAGCAAAGCAAGAGTGTTATTTGACTGATAAGGATTGTAATGGAAAAGTTGGCAATAGTTATGAATGTAAGACTTGTGGTAGATATTTTTCTAGTAAAAAGGCTAGAAATATGTGTACTAATGATAGATGCATAAGTTGTGGAGAATTTAAAGATGATGTTCATTGGATAGAAGGAAAAGGATTTTACTGTGAAAGATGTGGAGTAAGAATGGCAGAAAATGAATATATTAATAGCCACAAAGAATGTTATAATTGTGGATCAAAGTCAAATCTAGAAAGAGTTAAAGGAGGATGGCTTTGTTGGGATTGTATTAACGAAATGAAAGCTGAACAAGGTTATTAAAATAAAAAATACACAGGGGAGTAAAACAAATGAAAAAAAGAGTAATTATTTTAATGGCAATTATTTTAAGTATCATAGCATGTGGATGCAGCAATAATGCCAAAGCGAGTGTTGAGTCAGAGGGGATAAGTCAGGAATATAAGGATGCTATGTCAAAGGGAAAGTCAAATGTGATAGAGGAAGAATATGACAAGGCGGTTGATTATTTTAAATTGGCATTGGAGACTAAAAGCGACGATGTTGAGGCTAAAAATTTAATTAAGCAACTTAATTTATTGATAGAAGCTAAAGATTCTGAATCACATGGGGCGTATTTCTTTCAAATAGAAAAGATAGATAGGATTAATGATATAAAAACTGAGACTGATGTGGTCAAGGATAAGGCTAATGATTATAAACAGACAGTATTGAAAAATTTGGATGAGGCTATAGATTCTTTTGAAGCGGAAATAAATGAGGGGAAATATAAGAGTGTGCAAAGGGATCTTGAGGAGACTATAGATGAATGTAAGAAGAGTGATAGTTTTAAGGATCAGTTGGATAGATGTGAGGGACTTTTAAAGACTTGTAAAGCTGAAAAAAATAAGGCGAAAAAGCAAGCACAAAAGCAGGCGCAAAAACAGGCAGCATTGCAAGCAAAGAAGAATAAAGAGCAACAAACTCAGAAGGAAATTGAAGATGAGTGGGGAGATTTGGCTTATGATTGGGGCGATGATGGGGATCGTTCTGAATATTGTGATGTAGGACATCATTATGCTAAAGCTAAGGATGTGTCGATATTGGAAAATGGTCAAAGGATATGTACAGAATGCTATGAAAAGGAAGGATACTCAAACTCAGAGGCAAATGATTATTGTCCATGATGTATGGATGTATGTGGTGTTAGTAGATTTGTGCATAATATAAATTAAGGCTCCTAGAAAATAAGTTCTGGGGGCTGGGAATTGATGATTATAAAAGTTGAGAATTTTGTTTATCAAAACAAAAAACACCAACAAGATACCTACCTATAAAACAGGTAGGTTTTTTAATTGTAACCACTTTTAATAAAAAACAGTAATTATAGCCTACACATAACCCGATTTGAATTAACATAACATATAATTTTTTAAATAAGAATTACATTTCTAACACAAATACACCAAATAATGGTAAAATGATGATATAAAAAGAGGGGGGACTTTATAAGTCTATAAAAATTAAATCACACAATAATTTCATCTTACAGCATAATTTTGAAGGGGGAAAATCTATGACATATCAAAGTGAGGCACAATTGGAGCAGTTATTAATCCAGAGGTTGAAATCGCAAGGTTTCGACGAGGTTAAAATAGATAATGAGCAGGAGCTTATGGAGAATTTTAAGGAGAAGTTCTCTTTGTTTAATCAGGATAAGTTGAAAAATAAGCCTTTGACTGAGAAGGAGTGGCAGAGGGTGACAAATGACATCCTGGGCAAGGGTGTGTTTGCTTCCGCAAAAAAGCTTAGGGACAAGGTGTTTATCAAGAGGGAGGACGAGTCGGATTTATATCTGAATTTGCTTAATACAACTGATATATCGAAAAATATATTTGAGGTTACGCACCAGACGACTGTTATTGGAAAATATACTAACAGATATGATGTGACGCTGCTTATCAATGGGCTTCCTATTGTCCAAATCGAGTTAAAGCGTAGGGGTATGGATATCAAGGAGGCGTTTAACCAGATTGAGCGTTATAGAAAACATTCGTATAAGGGGCTTTACAGATATATTCAAATATTTGTGATAACGAATGGGGTTGATACTAAGTATTTTTCAAATAGCGACAGAAACATCCTATATTCGCACACTTTCTTCTGGACTAATGAAAAGAATGAAAGGCTGACAAATCTGAATGATTTTACGCAGGCGTTTTTGACACCGAATCATTTGATAAAGATGATAAGTAAGTTCACTGTTGTAAACGATACGGATAAAATGCTTATGGTTATGAGACCGTATCAAGTTTATGCGGCAGAAGCTTTGGTCAGAAGGGCGACGGAGACTAATTTAAATGCCTATGTTTGGCATACGACTGGCTCTGGAAAAACATTGACTTCTTTTAAAGTTGCGGAGATTTTATCGTCTAATCCTAAGATAAAAAAAGTGTTCTTTTTAGTTGACAGAAAAGACCTTGATTCACAAACTGTGAGCGAGTTTAACAAATTTGCAGAAGGTTCAGTTGACACAACTGACAAGACGAGCGTTCTGGTTAAACAGATAAAAGACAAAAACACACATCTTATTGTTACAACAATCCAAAAGATGGCGAGGGCTATTGCGAGTGAAAAATACGAAGATGTGATGAGTTTGTATAAAGACGAAAAAGTCATCTTTATAATAGATGAATGTCACAGATCACAATTTGGTCAAATGCACAAAGATATCGTTAAACACTTTACCAAAGCACAATTTTTCGGATTTACAGGAACGCCAAGATTTAAAGAAAATGCGAGCCAAGACAAGAGAACAACAGCAGACCTATTTAACAAATGTGTCCACTCGTATTTGATTAAAGAGGCGATAAACGACCAAAATGTGCTTGGGTTCCATGTTGAATATATAAAGACATTCGACGGACAATACGACGAATATGACGACACAATGGTAGAAGGAATAGACACAAAAGAGGTCTATATGGCGGATGAGAGAATTTCGTTAGTAGCCAACCACATAATCCAAAACCACAATATGAAGACACAAAACAGAAAATACACTGCGATATTTGCGACAGAATCGATAGAAGCACTTGTGAAATATTATGACGAGTTCAAAACAATAGACCACGATTTGAAAATAGCAGCAGTATTTAGCTATGGCGCAAACGAGGAATCAGAAGGCAAGGACGAACATTCACGCGACGCACTCGAAAGAATTATACAAGATTATAACAAGATGTTTAGAACAAATTATTCGACAAACACTTTCAACGCATACAACAGCGATATATCTAAAAAAGTTAAAGCAAAACAGATAGATATCCTAATCGTTGTAAATATGTATCTGACTGGGTTTGATTCAAAACCACTAAATACATTATACGTCGACAAATGGCTAAAATACCACGACTTGTTGCAGGCATTTTCGAGAACAAACAGGGTTGAGGAACAGACAAAAGTCTTTGGGAATATTGTTTGTTATAGAAATCTTAAAAAAAGAACAGACGAAGCGATATGTTTATTTTCAAAAACAGACAGCGTAAATGATATTCTTATGAAAGACTATGATTATTATCTAGACAAATTTAACGACTGTGTCCAAGCACTATACACCGTTGCCAAAACTCCAAGCGACGTCGATTCTATTCAATCAGAGGAAGAAAAGAAAAAATTTATACTTATATTTAAAGAAATTTCCAAACTGCTACTTATTTTAAAAACATTTGTAGAGTTTAGCTTTGACAAAGAGAAGCTGTTTATGAGCGAGCAGACATACGAAGATTTCAAAAGCAAATATTATCTGATTTATGATCAAGTTAAAAAACAAGAAAAAAGCAACGTATCAATATTAAACGACATCGACTTTGCGATTGAGCTTATGGAAACAGACAAAATAAACGTCGCATATATAATGAACTTAATCAGAAGCATAGAATTTGGCGATAAAGCACAAAGGGAAAAAGACATAAACCACATATTATCTGAACTTGATAGAGCAGATAATCCAGAACTTCGAAAAAAAGTCGACCTTATAAAATCATTCTTGAAAGAAGTTGTTCCAGACTTATCAGAAGGCAGCCAAGTCGATGAAGCATATGGCGACTTTGAAGATGCGAAAAGGAATCAAGAGATAGAGGAATTTTCTAAAAAAGAAGAAATCGATATAGGCTTTATAAAAGACCAGATAAGTGAATATGAATTTACAGGAATAATAAACAAAGACGATGTCAGAAATGGGATTAATAAACCATTGCCGTTTTTGAAAAAGAAGAAATTAACTGAGAGAATAATTGAGTTTATAAAAGATTTAGTAAATAGATTCCAATAATTTAGTAAATAGATAATTTAGGGAAAAAGAGGTTTTTTGTTATAGGATGTAGAAATATACTTAAATTAACAAATAATTATATTTTATTGTCTTATAAGAGAAAGTGGGGAGAAGTATGAAAAAATTATCTATGTTTATTACTGTATTTTTAGTTAGTATACTACTGACTGCATGTACCAAAAATGTTGAAAATCAGAAGCTTACGCTTAAATTTGATTTTGGAAGTAGAGAAGGAACATATACTGGAGAAATGAAAAATGACTTACCAAATGGAAATGGAAGATTTGATACTAAAAATAAAGAAGGTGTCAAATGGTACTATGATGGAGAATGGGTAGATGGCACAATGGAAGGTCAAGGAATGCAGTGTTGGGAAGAATTAGAGCAAAAAGATGAAGGAACATATAAAAATAATCACTTAATTAATGGAAAAAGCTATACACATGGATTGTTAAAGTATGAAGGTGACTTAAAAGACGACAGATATAATGGACAAGGAAAATTATATGGCGTTAACAAAGAAATTATATATGAAGGTAAATTTGTAAATGGTAAACCAAAAGATATGGAAAAGTTTAAAGAAAAATGTAATACAATTCCATATAAAAAGATAGCTAAAAAAGAAAAAGATTATTTTAATGAACCTGTTAAATTTAGTGGTGAAGTAGTACAAGTAGAAGAGGGAGAAGATAACACAGCTACATATAGAGTATCATTAGATGAATTTGCAGAAGAAGTTGTAATGGGATCATATACTCGTGGTAAAGATGAAGAAAGAATATTAGAAGGAGAAAAAGTTACTTTATATGGAACTTCAGACGGATTATATACATATGAATCTGTATTAGGTCAAAATATTACAATTCCATATATTAATATTTTATCAATAGAAGTTGGTTAGAATAAAAAAGCATCTATTCTATATAGATGCTTTTTTAGATAAATTTAATTAGACTAACTAGTATTAAATAACTGTAATTAAGGGGGATAAAAAATGACAGAATCACAACAACAGAGTCAGCATCAAAAAGAACTTCACGCAAGGCTTTGGGAAATGGCAAACGACCTAAGGGGGAATATGGAAGCCTATGAATTTAAAAACTACATATTAGGGATGATATTTTATCGATATCTATCAGACAAAACGACTGCATTTGTTGAAAAACTGTTAGAAGAAGATGAAGTCGATTATAGAGGGGCTTTTAATGATGAAGAATACAAAGAAGATTTGATAGAAGAGATGTTAGAAAGTTTGGGGTTTGTAATCGAGCCTGATGATTTATTTAGTGAAATGGTCAAAAAGGTCGAAAACAACTCATTTGATATAGAAGATTTGCACGAGGCGATAAACTCACTTACAGAATCGACACTAGGTAGACCATCACAAGACGCTTTTGAAGGATTGTTTGACGATATGGATTTATCATCAACAAAATTAGGAAAAGATGTATCGACTCGTTCAAAATTAATGGCGAAAATCATAAGTGCGATAGATTCGATTGAATTTGGAATAGACGAAACTTCAATAGATGTGTTAGGCGATGCATATGAATACTTAATCGGTCAATTCGCAGCAAACGCAGGGAAAAAAGCGGGTGAGTTTTATACAGCGACTGGACCTGCCGAACTTTTATGTCGACTTACAACAATAGGGCTTACAGATGTGCTTAGCGCTGCCGACCCAACATGCGGCTCTGGGTCATTACTGCTTAGACTTAATAAATATGCAAACGTCAGAACATTCTTTGGACAAGAGCTTACAAGCACAACATACAACTTGGCGAGAATGAACATGATACTTCATGGTGTGCCATATCAAAACTTTACAATATATAATGGGGATACATTAGAAGAAGATCACTTTGAGGAAAATAAGTTTAGAATACAAGTTGCAAATCCGCCTATATCAATAGTTTGTTGATTGTGTAAATGTTGTAATGATATTTCTATTTTTTTATAGAAGTATGATTAAAGTATTTACACACTTGATTGATATAATAGATGTAATTAATGTGTAGATAGTTTAGATTTATAGAACGATATTTATATAGAATATAGATAAAAGAATATTGTATAATATCTTATATGGAATAATTTAACAATAATGAATATAAAGTAATACTTACTGAAAGGGGATATACATGATATTTAATGAGGACACACGAGTTAAAATACCAGCCACTATACAATTCCTAAGACTTGGATATAATTATCAGTCTTTGAAAGATGCAGATGTTGATTTTAATACCAAAATCTTTATAAATAGATTTAAACCAGCATTAGAAAGAATTAATGAAAAACAACTATCTTATGATGAAATAAAATCAATTCTAACTGATATCAATAATGTAATAAGAAATAATGATTTAGGAAAAGAGTTTTATAACTGGTTAATCAATCCATTAGATAAAATCAAACTAATTGATTTTGATAATATAGAAAATAATGATTTTGCAGTTGTAGATGAACTACCATTTAACATTCAAGAAGGTACAGAAGAAGGTTCTTTTAGACCAGATATCAATATATTAATAAATGGTATTCCATTAGCTTTTCTAGAAGTTAAGAAACCAAACAATGATGGTGGAATTCAAAAAGAGTTTGATAGAATGATTAACAAAAGACTGAAGAATCTTGATTATAAGAAATTTTTTAATTTAATTCAGTTTGTATCATTTTCAAATAATATGGAATATGAAGAAGAAAATGATGATATTGAAGATATTAAAGCAGGTTCATTTTATACTACACCAAATGGAACAAATACAAGTTTCTCATTCTTTAGAGAAGATGACATTGTATATTTGATTGATTATAATTACAAAGATATTGATAATGCAAAAATTAAAGATGTTATGAAAGATTGTGGTTATAATCCAAATGAAACAGATACACCAGAATTTAAAGAAAATTTAAATGTTGAGACACCTTGTAATAGTTTTATAACATCTGTATTTGATAAAGAAAGATTTTTATATTTTATTCAATATGGAATTATGTTTGTAGATGGAAAAGTTCCACAAAAGCATATAATGAGATATCCTCAATTTTTTGCTACAAGAAAAATAATTGAACGTTTAGAATCTGGAGGAAAAGGCGGTATCATTTGGCATACACAAGGAAGTGGTAAAACAGGACTTGCTGCCTTCTCAAATAGAATCATTAGAGATTATTATGCTAAAAAAGGTATCAATGCTAGATTCTTTTTTGTAGTTGATAGATTGGATCTTCTTACACAAGCAAGTATTGAGTTTACAAATAGAGGACTAACAGTAGTTAATTGTGAAGATAAAAAATCTTTCACAAAAGAACTGAATAAGACATTATCAACAAATATTAATGATAAGTCTATTGGAGAAATCTGTGTTGTAAATATACATAAATTTGAAGGTAAAATGCCAGAGGCTAAAAATGACTATAACACAAATGTACAAAGAATATTCTTTATAGATGAAGCACACAGAAGTTATTCATCAACTGGTGAATTCTTCAAAAATCTTATGATATGTGATACAGATGCAGTTTATATTGCTTTAACAGGTACTCCATTACTTTCTAAAAAAGAACGTTCTAATCTTAAATTTGGAGATTATATTCATAAATATTTTTATGATAAATCTATTGCAGATGGATATACATTAAGAATCAAAAAAGAAAATATAGATACAGTTGCTAGAAAAGAAATAAAGAAGAATTTAGATATAGAAGAACATCAATTAGAAGATAAGGATATCTATGAATCAGATGCATATGTTGATGCTTTAGGAAACTTTATACAAAAGGATTTTGATAATTTTAGATTACAAAATAATGATCCTTCTATTGGAGGAATGATTGTATGTAGAAGTAATCTCCAAGCAAGAAAAGTACATGAATGGTTCAAACAAAATTCAAAATTAAATACTGGTCTAGTAATTACTGATGTAGATGATCCTGCACAAGCAAAAATAAATAAAAATAATCAACTTGATTTTAGAGATTCACTTACACCTGATATTTTGATAGTAAATTATATGCTAACAACAGGTTATGATGTTAAGAGGTTGAAGAAAATGTACCTACTTAGAGGTCCACATGCACAATCTTTACTGCAAACTATATCAAGAGTAAATAGACCTTATAAATCACCTTGTGGTAAGACTTATAAGTATGGTTATATTGTTGACTTTGTAGATATTGAAAAAGAATATGATAGAACCATAGAGGCTTATATAAAGGAATTAGAGGTTGATATGAATGAGAATGGAGAAAATGAAGGTTCTCTAAATGGATTAATAGTGGATAAAGATGATATAAATAAAAAATATCATAAATATATGAATGATTTAGAAGATATTATATCTACTGATAATCTAGAAAAGTTTTCAAGACAACTTACAATGATTAATAAGGAAACTTTACTTAAAATTAGAAGATTATTAAATGGTGTTAAAGAATGCTATACAGAATTTATTTTATCAAGAGCTATGGATTATGCAAATCAAATAGATTATGAAAAAGTTAAGAAATTACTTAGAACGACACAAGAAAGAATTAACTTTATCAATCTATCTACAAATACTGTAAATATGATGGATGTAATATCAAATGATGAAATCGTAGAAATTTTATATGAATTTATAAAAACAAAAATTATCATCATGAATTTAGGAGAGATTGCAGAAAACAATCCAAAATTACAACGTTTCTTTGATGTTGTAAGAGAAATACAAACTGAAATTAAAAATAATAAAAATAAAGATGATATAAATGTTAGAAAATTAGATGAGTTATTACAGAAAATATTTAATGATTTATCAATATCAGATTTAGAAAATATTGATGAAATAACTGATGAATTATTAGATGCATTAAAAAGAGCAAGAGATATAAATTATGAAAATGAAAGATTATCTAAAATTTATGGTGGAAATTATTCTTTTGTAAAAACTTATCAAGATGCAATTATGACATATGATGCCGAAAAATCAGATATAGAACGTACATTGATATTAATTTATGGTGCAATCAAAGATGTTGTTGATAAAGAAATTATCATAGTTCAAGGAAGAAAAAACTTTGTTGATTCAGTAAAATCAACAGTTACAAAATTATTATTAAAAGAAAAACTTTATTCTAAAATAAAACCATTTTATGAACCACTACTTAATGAATTATATAGTAATGTACAATTATTTAAATAATATAGAACAAAAGGGGAATAGATATGACAGAAATATTTACTTTGGAAAATAAAATAAAACAAATTATAGATGAGTTAAAGGGATTATGTCAAACTAATGGCTTATCAAATCAAGCAAGTGAAGAAGTTGTAATTACTTCAGTATTCTTATATAAATTTTTAAATGATAAATTTATGGCAAACTTAAAAGAATTTGCAGAAGATATTGATCTCACACCAGATGAAATTTTAAAAAATGAAAATGATGAATTAAGTGCTTTTTATGATTCTTATCCTCAAGATGTTGCATTCAAATATGAAGATACTATTGAAAGTTTAATAAAAGAAGTTTCAAAAGATAATTTCTATTCATTATTTGATGATGCTCTTGAAAGAATTTCAAATTATGAAGAAAATAAAGAATTTAGTATAGAAACAGCGGATGGAGAAAGAAAACCTCTATTTACAAGAATTACAGAGAATGTTGAATCATCTAAAAGAAATAACTTTGCAAAAAATATCTTTGGAATTATAAGTCAAGAAAAGTTTGATTTTGGAAATGCATTTAAAAATAATTTTGACTTTTATAGTACAATATTTGAATATCTTATAAAAGATTATAATGTTGCAAGTGGTGTATATGCTGAATATTTTACACCACAAGCAATTAGTAGTATTATTTCAAAAATACTTGTAAACATGTCACCAGTTGAAGATAAACTATATGAAATATACGATCCATCAGCAGGTTCAGGTTCATTGATACTACATCTTGCTAATGAATTAGGACAAGGTTCATTCGGTGAAAAAGCACAAGTATATACTCAAGATATTTCTGGTAAATCATCAAGATTTTTAAGAATCAACATGATGTTAAATGGTTTAACACATAGTTTAGATAATATTATTGAAGGGGATACACTTGTTACACCAGCACATTATAGTGTTCCACATGATCCAAGTTCTGGTGTAAAGAAATTTGATTACATAACTGCAAATCCACCTTTTAAAACTGATTTTTCAAGTACAAGAAATTTAATAGAACAAAAATGGTCAGAAACAACTAGATTCTTTGCAGGTATTCCGAAGATACCAAATAAGAAAAAAGATTCTATGGCAATTTATTTATGTTTTATGCAACATATTCTTTACTCATTAAAAGATGATGGAAAGGCTGCTATAGTTGTTCCAACTGGATTTATAACTGCTCAATCAGGAATTGAAAAGAAAGTAAGACAAAAGATAATTGATAACCATTGGCTAAAAGGTGTAATTTCAATGCCATCAAATATCTTCGCAAATACTGGTACAAATGTTTCTGTTATCTTCATTGATAAATCTAATCAAGAGGGTAAAGTAATGCTTGTAGATGCTTCTAAATTAGGTTCTAAGGTGAAAGATGGTAAAAATCAAAAGACAGTTTTAAGTTATGAAGAGATTGAAAAAATTGAGAATACATTTATTAATCAAGAAGTTGTAGATGATTTTAGTGTACAAGTTACTTATGATGAAATTAAGAATAAAAATTATTCATTATCAGCAGGTCAATATTTTGAAGTTAAAATTGAATTTGTTGAATTAACTCCAGAAGAATTTGAGGATAAAATGAATTCTTTTAAATCTAATTTAGAGAAACTTTTCTCTAAAGGAAAATCTCTTGAAGATGAAATTACAAAAAGATTGGAGGAATTGAGTTATGAATAAAGTCAAGTTAGTAGACGTTTCAGAACTTATTACTAAGGGAACAACACCAACAACAGTTGGAGGAAAGTTTACCCCAAAAGGAATAAAATTTATTAAATCAGAGAGTATTACAGATTCTAAGTTTTTGAATAAGTCTTTATATGAACATATATCAGAAGAAACTGATGAGAAATTAAAACGATCAAGATTAAAGAAAAATGATTTGCTTTTTTCAATAGCAGGAGCCTACTTAGGTAAAATTGCTATTGTTCGAGATTGTGATTTACCCTCAAATACAAATCAAGCAGTTGCAATTGTTAGAGTTAATGAGAAAAAAGCAGATATAGATTATTTATATTATTATTTTAGTCAAAAACATATTAATCAATATATAAATACTTTGTCGAGTCAATCTTCTCAACCAAATTTAAATTTAGAGTTATTAGGAAATTTAGAATATGAAAATATTCCAATAAAAGAACAAAAAAGAATATCAAAAATACTTTCTTTATTAGATGATAAAATTGAAAATAACAATAAAATCAATGAAGAACTTGAAGCAATGGCAAAAACTATTTATGATTATTGGTTTTTGCAATTTGAATTTCCAAATGAAGAAGGAAAACCATATAAATCAAGTGGTGGAAAAATGGTTTGGAATGAAGAATTAAAGAGAGAGATTCCTGAAGGATGGAAATGTGGAACTATTGGAAATTTATTTTCAAGTCAGTCAGGATATGCATTTAAAAGTTCAAATTGGACAGAAAATGGATATCCAGTTTTAACTATAAAATGTATAAATGAAGATGGAACTATAAATATGCAAGAATCGTCTTATATTAAAGAATATATAGATTCATTTAATAAATATTCTGTAAAGAATGGAAATATGATTTTTGCAATGAGTGGAAATACAATTGGTAAGTTAGGTATTATTGCATCTAATATTAACAATATATTAATAAATCAACGTATTCTAATAATAAAGACCAATATAAATAATATGGCATATTCATATTTTACAATTAAAAATGATAAAATACAAAATAATATTGTGCAATTAGGAGCCAATAGTGCACAACCAAATATAAGTGAAGATTTACTAAGAAATATAAAAATATGTTTACCAAATACAAAATATCTTGATAATTATAATAATATATGTAAAATTATTTTTGAAAAAATTATTACTAATAGAATTGAAAATGAAGAACTCACATCTATTCGAGATTTTCTTTTACCATTACTCATGAATGGTCAAGTTGGATTTAAAGAAGTTGGTTTAGCATTATAAAAAATTTGTAACTAAAAATTATATACATTTAATGTGTAAATGTGTATAATTTGAATAAATTTTAAGGAGTGATTTTAAATTTGAATACAGTAATTATATTTATATTAATTGTAGTTGTTTGGACACTGATAAATTTACTTTCTAAATTTACTAATGAAAAAGAAACGAATTTTGCAAAATCTATAATAGGATTAGGAATATCAATGATAGGGTGTACAATACCTGGAATAAGTGATACAGTAATAGAAATTGCAGCAAAAGCATCGGGTTTTGAAACACAGGGAATTTCCAATATATATATATGGTGGATATTTGGATTAATACTAATAATTATTGGTTTTATTTTGAATAGAGATATTAAAGATAGAGTTTTTGTATTAAATATGTTTGGTATGTTTTCCCAATTAGAAATAAGTGATGTAAAAAATATACATGATTTAAAAATATCTGATTTCAAAGTTAAAGAAATAATTATTGATTTTGTTGATATTTTTAAAAGTGGTATAAATGAAAAAAACAATAAATTAATAGTAACTAAAATAAAAAATGAATGTGAAAAGTTTTCAAATAGAAGTAAAGATTTTATAAGTTGTTATACAGGAATGGGTCCAATTCCATATACAATATTAGCAGGAACATATTTAGCAGATAGCAAAGTTGAAAGATATTTTGAGTATAAAAGAAGTGAAAATAAATATTATGAATTAAATATTAAAAAGAAGAAAAAAGAAAATTATCAAGAGTTGAAAGAAAGATTTCCACAAAATAAAAATATAAATTCAAAAGAAGTTGTTGTTTCTATTTCAATTACAAGACCTGTAAATGATGTAGATTTAGTTCAATTTACAAATCAAGATATTATTAAATTATATGTAGATAATCCTGCCGATAATTTAATAACTTCAAAAAAACAATTATATGATTATAAAGAAAAGATTGGTGATTGTTTAGAAAAAATAAAAAATGATTATACAAAACTTGAAACAATTAATTTAGTTGCATCTATTCCAAGTTGTGTTTCATTAGAAATAGGTAAAAAAATTAGCCTTAATAATAATAGACTTCCAGAAATAGTGGCATATCATTATAATAATTCAAGTGTACCTAAATATGAATTTGGGATAATCGTAACAGAGAATCCTCAAAACAATAAGAAAGGTAAATTAGTTATGCAAATAGAAAATTAGAGGAGAATGACAATGTTTGATTTATCAAAAGATTTTGAAGATTTTTATAAAAATAATGTAGTTTTACAAAATGATAAGCAAAATGATCTTAGAAATAAAAAGAATTTAAATATTACTAGATTGAAAGATGGTTTAAATGACTATAATCAAGAAAATAATACAGACTATAGAATTAGTAATACAATAGTCCAAGGAAGCATGGCAATGCATACTGTAGTTCAAAATGATAGTAATGATTATGATATTGATGTAGCTATTATATTTGAAAAAGAAAATTTAAAAGACAAAGGACCATTGGCAGTAAGAAATATAGTTGCAAATGCATTGAAAAGAAAATGTGAAAATTTTAAGAAAGAACCAGAAGTAAAAACAAATTGTGTTAGAATAGAATATCAAGATGGATATCATGTTGACTTTGCAGTATATAGAAGATATAAAAAAGAAAATGAAAGTGAGTATACATATGAACATGCTGGAAGTGAATGGACATTAAGAGATCCAAAGGCAATAAATAATTGGTTTAAAGATGAAATAAAAGATAAAGGACAATGTTTAAGAAAAGTAATTAGATTTTCAAAAATGTTTTGTAAATCAAGAGATTCTTGGGCTAATATGCCAGGAGGGTTAATACAAACTGTCCTATGTGATGAAAAAATACAAAATAGTTATGAAAGAATTGATGAAATATTTTATCATACAATACTTGAAGTAAAAAATAGACTTGATAATGATATTAATGTATACAATCCAACTGATACTTCATTATCATTATTATCAACTAAAGATCATGAAAATAAAGTGGAAAATTTTAAGAATAGATTAAATGATAAACTTAAAAAACTAGATGTTTTATTTGAATCAGATTGTGATAGAAGTAAAGCAAGAAATGCATGGTATGAATTTTTTAATCATGACTATTGGCAAGAGGATACTAGTAATGAACAAGTTCAAAAATACTCTTCATCTTATAGAAATACAGAAGAATTTATTGAAGATTTAGTTAATATAAATGAACAATATTATGTAAAAGTATCATGCAATGTTGAAGCAAATGGCTTTAGATTACAACCAATTAAAAAACTTTTGAAAAGTCTACCAAAAGGTTGGTTGCCTCATGGATTTTCCATAAAATTTAATGTTGATAATACTAATGTACCAAAACCATATGATGTTTGGTGGAAAGTAAGAAATGTGGGAGATGTAGCAGAAAAAAAAGATATGATTAGAGGTCAAATAGAAAAACATGTTGGTAATCATAAACAAGAACATTCTGATTTCTTTGGAAATCATTATGTAGAATGTTATATTATAAAAGATAATGAATGTGTTGCAATTGACCACATTGAGGTTCCAATAGATATAAAATAAAAGAGTAAAAGCAACATGATTAGAAATATTCTTCTAATCATGTTGCTTTATATTATTTCGAAAAAGGTATAACATTCATAGAACCCAAAAGATTTTTAGTATCAATCAATTCATCCTGAGTTTTTTCTAACTCTTCTTCAAGATAGTTATTTCTTATTTGTAAATTTTCTATTTCCTTATTAAGTTCTAAGATTTGATGTCTTAAATTTTCAGTTTCAATATCTCTCAAAACAAGTTTATGGATTTGTTTTGTTAGTTCTTCATTTCGTAGTTTTATTCTTTCAAATTCACTTTCAGGAACATTCTTTTCTTCTGTATCAGTAGAGTAGTATTCTACATACATTTTAAGAAGTTTATTATTATAAAATGTTTTTCTAGAAATACCAGATTCAGATGAAACAATCGAAATATTAATATTGTTATTCTTCAAAATTTCTTCTGCATTTTTTCGTTCATTTATCTTTAATTGAATTACATCATCAATTTTTTCAAACTGAGATAATCTAGATTTTGATATAGTATCAATAGTTTGTCCATGTTTTTTTAAGAAATCATTAATTCTTTCTATTTTTTGTTCATCCATAATTCTATTTCCTCTCTGATATTATCTTTATTTTCAATTATCTCAACCAATGAAGGATGTTGATTAATTATTGTTTCAAAACCTTTTCTATCTAATTCTTTTTCTAATTCATCTAGTTCTGGTATAAGACGTCTTCTTAATAAATCTTTTAATTTATTAAGTTCTTTTTGTGCTGCTTTTATGTTGTTGTTGTTTTTCATTGTTTCATATGTATCTTGTAGAGTTTTAAAATTTAAGTAACTAACATCAATCATATAATAAAAGTGAAATAAGTTTGGACATAAATTATAAGCACACATCATTTCATTTGTTCTAGCATCTTTTGCACAAGGCATTAAGGATGTTTTAATACATACACCACCTGTTTTACCTCTGATAATAACTTTATCTCCTAATTCTTTCATAATACTGTCAATATCTGTGTTTACATTGAAATTATTATCATTAATAAATTTCTGAATATTATTCTTAATATCTTCTCCAATAAGACTTCCACCAAGAGGTGTAAGATCTTCTTCTGTTATTTCTTTAATAACTTGTTCAGAGTATTTTATATTCTCTTGATATGTATCTTTTGGTCTAACATAATATCCAAGCATATATTCACTTAGATGCGCCATATATTTTTGAATATAAATAAGTGGAACACCTTTATTATATAAATCTGTTGCTAAG
>OOCW01001375.1_pt1 | contig 17369 bp, 13 predicted proteins | sample 1671201 | NCBI WGS metagenome assembly OOCW01 (sample SAMN06348132, study PRJEB24527) | human gut metagenome | biome: human gut; feature: ankylosing spondylitis patient; material: feces | host: Homo sapiens | place: China | collected 2015-10
TGCAATAACTGTAAAAAAATACAAACCTCATTCAAGTAAAAAGGTAGCAGAAGGTTTAGAAAACGTTTTGAAAAGGGATTTTACTACTACTTCTATTAACGAAAAATGGGTAGGGGATATTACATATATTCATACTATAAAAGATGGTTGGTGCTATTTAGCTTCAGTTTTAGACTTATATTCTAAAAAAATAATTGGCTACGCTTTCGGTAAGAAAATGACTAATGATTTAGTTGTTAAAGCCTTAAAAAATGCTTATTATAGCCAATCTCCAGATAAGAATAAGCAATTAATATTTCATAGCGATTTAGGATCTCAATACACTAGCAATGATTTAAAGAATCTATGCAAAGAATTTAATATTATACAATCGTTTAGTAAAAAAGGTTGTCCATATGATAATGCTTGTATAGAATCCTTCCATTCATCAATAAAAAAGGAGGAAATATACAGAAATACATATCGTACCTTCGAAGAAGCTAATATGGCTATTTTTAAATATATTGAAGGTTGGTATAACAGAAAAAGGCTACACTCTTCTATTAATTACATGACTCCAGATCAATGTGAATTATTAGCTAGAAGTGTAGCATAAAAAAGTTTGACTTTTTGTGTCTAAAATATTGACATAAGACCAGTAGTAGATTATTACAGTTATGCAATTAGACACGTTTTTTTATCATGAATGGATATGTTCTCGTCTACCGATAGTGCCAAAAACGCAGTAGATATGTTTCCGCAAACGGCTCAAACAAGGAAACGGCTGTGGATTTGTTCCCGTAAACAGAAAAATAGCAAAGACATTCAGCCTATCGTATCGAGCCATATTGAGAACGTAGCTTTACTTATCAAGGAGACATTAAATTCTTAGTGAAATCGTAGATTGAACTTAGAATTTAAGTCCGCATTTCGTAGAGTAGCGGAGAAATGTGTACATTTTTAATAAGATAAGTATTTAGCACGTTCCATGCAAGAGATGTCAAAGAACGAATGAAGTGAGTGATTTGTAACATCTTACTGCAGAGAACGTAGCTAAGATAATAAAAAAATAAGGAATATACCAATGCACATGATAAATATTATTATGTGCATTTTTAATATTTTTAAATAATATTTTTAATACAAAATTAAAAATATTTATTAATGAACAGTAATAATATATGTGGAAACTTTATATTATTAAATAAGTAACTTTAATACAAAGTAATTCTGAATGAGTTATTCTTTTAAGTATTTATATAAAAGATATTTGTAATTACTTTAATATTATATGAAAGGAAGAGATATTTGAATGATAAATCCTAAATATAAAATTGAACAATTTGCTTTAAAACAAGTTTTAGGATATCTAAAAAAGGATCCAGAACATAATTTACCAAAGATTATGAACTGGATAAGAAAGTTTGATACAGAAAAAATATATGTGAATCAATATGATATGATAGATGAATATTTAAAAGATCCAGAAAATAACTGGACTAAGTTAATGTGCAACATAGTTAATAATGTTCATCCTAATATTGTTCAAACAGTATTTACAAACTTCTTATTAAATGCATCTATTAGAGGATGGGATGAGATACAAAAAAATAAAGAGAAATATGGTCATGAAATACCATTTACAATCCTTGTAGACCCAACTACAGCTTGTAATAAACATTGTATAGGTTGTTGGGCAGCTGATTATAATAAAGCTTTAAATTTGAGTTATGAGAAATTAGATAAATTATTTACTGAAGGAAAAGAGCTAGGAATTTATTTTTATATAATGACTGGTGGAGAACCATTAGTTAGAAAGAACGACATATTAAAATTAGCTAAAAAACATAATGATTGTGTATTTATGTTCTTTACAAATGGAACATTAATAGACCAAAAGTTCTGTGATGATTTAATTGAAGTAGGAAATTTAGTACCAACTATAAGTGTTGAAGGATTTGATGATGCAACAGATGGAAGAAGGGGGGAAGGTTCATGGAAGGATATTATGAGAGCTATGGATCTTATGAAAGCTAATAGAGTTCCATTTGGATTCTCAACTTGTTTCACTACAGCAAACTGCGATAGTGTTTTATCTGAAGAATTTATAGATTTGATGATAGATAAAGGAGCATATTTCTCTTGGTACTTTACATTTATGCCAATAGGATGTAAGACAGATACATCATTAATGGCAAATCCAGATCAAAGAGAAAAATTATATAGAACTATTAGGGCTTGGCGTAGTACAAAATCTATATTTAATATGGATTTTTGGCATGATGCTGAATACGTTGGAGGGTGTGTTGCTGGAGGAAGAAGATATTGCCATGTTAATGCAAATGGAGATGTAGAACCATGTGTATTCTGTCATTATTCAAATGCAAACATTAAAGATGTATCTTTAATAGAAGCCTTAGGTCAACCATTATTCATGGAATATCAAAAGAATCAACCATTTAATGAAAATCAATTTAGACCATGTCCAATATTAGATAATGCGCCTAAGATTGCAGAAATGGTTAAGAACTCTGGTGCGAAATCTACAGAATATATAGATCCGGAGAATGTTGATGATTTATGTAAGAAGACAATTGACTATGGATTGACTTGGGCAAAGAGAGCAGAGCCGTTATGGGAGGAGAATATGGAGAAAAAGAAAAAGGCTAAAGAAGAAAAGGAAAATAAGAAAGAAGAATCATTAATAAAAAATTAGTTAACAATAAGTAAATTAATGTACTATTGAATAAAATTTATAAATATTGGAATAATTTAATATAGAGGCTAGTAAGCTTTAAACCATTGTTATTAATAATATATTTATTAAATTCTCATATAGCGCCATAAATATATATTAATAACAATGGTTAATTTATTTTATAAATTTATGAGAGGAGTTAACTATATGGATATAGAGAAAAGTTTTTTTAAGACCTTCTTAAAAAATTTTGAGGAAATTTCTTTTCAACTAAAGTTTTGGGATGGTGAAGAAATAAAAGTAGGACCTGATGCACCTAAATTTAGGATAATATTAAAAGCGCCTTTAAAAAAGAAGGATTTATTAACTAGTACTTCATTAACATTTGGAGAAGCTTATATGAATGGAGATTTAGAAATAGAAGGTGATATGTTTACTGTATTCAATGAACTACTAAAGTGTATAGATAAGTTTTCTACAAACTTTAGAAGTTTAAATAAAATATTTTGTGGCTCAACTTCTATGAAAAAACAAAAGGAAGAAGTTTCATCCCATTATGACATAGGAAATGATTTTTATAAAATATGGTTAGATGATACATTAAGTTATTCATGTGCATATTTCAAAAATGAAAATGAATCATTACATGATGCACAAATGAATAAGATTCATCATATATTGAAAAAACTTAATTTAAGTGAGGGATTAACTTTACTTGATATTGGTTGTGGTTGGGGTGGATTACTTATAGAAGCTGCAAAACAATATAAGGTTAAAGGATTGGGAATAACATTAAGCGAAGAGCAATATAAAAAGTTTAAAGAAAGAATAAAAGAAAATAATCTTGAAGATTTATTAGATGTAAGATTAATGGATTATAGAGAATTAAAAAATAGTGGACTTTCATTTGATAGAATTGTAAGTGTCGGAATGATAGAACATGTAGGAAGACCAAATTATGATTTATTCTTTGAAAATGTTGATGCTGTATTAAAACAAGGTGGATTATTCTTATTACATTATATAAGTGGACTTAAGGAATCAGAGGGAGATGCTTGGATAAAGAAATATATATTCCCAGGAGGAGTTATACCAAGTTTTAGAGAGATAATAGAAATATCAGCTGATTATAAATACCATACAATAGATGTTGAAAGCTTAAGATTACATTATAAAGAAACCTTATTACATTGGGCAAATAACTTTGATAATAATATAGATGAAGTCAGAAAGATGTTTGATGAAAAATTTATAAGAATGTGGAGAATGTATTTATATTCTTGTGCTGCTTCATTTAATAATGGAGTAATAGATTTACATCAAATACTATTTGTTAAGGGAGTTAATAATAATTTACCTATGACAAGAGAATATATGTATAAATAGTTTAAATTAATTATCATAATTAAATATTTTAAAATTTTAAATTAAAAAAAAGTGGCCTTAGGCCACTTTTTTTAACTCTAATATTTTAAATACATCAAATTTCTATTATAAAATTATTCACCAAGAATTTCGTTTATAGCATTCTTGTAAGCATCTGCTTTTGCACCGAATATTGCTTGAACTCCGTTACCAACTTCAACAACACCAGCAGCACCAAGGTTCTTTAATTCTTCCTTGTTAACATTTGCTTTATCTTTTACTTCAACTCTTAATCTTGTGATACAAGCATCAACAGATACTATGTTAGCTTCTCCACCTAAAGCAGCTAATACTAAAGGGGCTTTTTCAGCTATTTCACCTTTACCAGCAGTACTTGGAGCAGCAGCTTCTGTAGCACCACCCTTAGATTTTTGGTAGTCAGCTTTAGTGTAAAGTTTAGTTTCTCCTTCGTTTTCATCTCTACCAGGAGTCTTTAAGTTCATCTTAGTTATTAAGAAGTAGAATACGAAGTAGTAAATTACTGCGTATGCAGCACCAACTATTAATACCCATAACCAGTTTGTTGGAACTCCTGCACCTGCTGGAAGTAAACCGAATAATGAGAAGTCAATTACACCACCAGAGAATGTCATACCGATAAATACATTGAATATATCCATTAACATGAATGATAAACCTGCAAGGACACAGTGAACAACATATAATACTGGAGCAACGAATAAGAATGTAAATTCTAATGGTTCAGTTATACCAGTTAAGAATGAAGTTACAGCAGCAGCTAATAATAATGATCCAACAACTTTTCTCTTGCTTGGTAAAGCAGCTCTATACATTGCAAATGCAGCAGCTGGAAGACCGAACATCATGAATGGGAATTTACCAGCCATGAATCTTGTAGTTCCGCTAACTATATCATTCATAGTTGAAGCTGAAGCACCAACTAAGTCAGTCATGCTTGATAATTGAACGAAATAAGCAGTATTAGCACCAGCAACAGTTTGAACAGATCCGTTAACTAAAACGTTAGCTTCAACGAAAGATCCAAACCAGAATGGAGTATAGAATACGTGATGTAATCCAAATGGAATTAATGCTCTTTCAATTAATCCATATAAGAAAGTACCAATTGTACCAGCATCTCTAACAAGGTTAGCTATAATTGAAATACCATCTTGAACAACTGGCCATGCAAATGCAAGTACTGCACCAACTAAAGCCATTGTAAGTGAAGTTATTATTGGAACAAATCTAGCACCTGAGAAGAATCCAATAACTGGTGGTAATTGAATTGTGCAGAATCTATTGTGTAATAATGCAGTTACTATACCAGTTATGATACCACCAAATACAGACATATTTAATGTGAATATACCTAAGTTAGTAGTTACATAAGTTCCATATTCACCAACTGAATCTGGAGTAACAACTCCTAATTGAGTAACACCTAAACCTAAAAGTGTAGAAACAACTTGGTTCATTACGATAAATCCGAATACTGAAGCTAAAGCAGCAGTACCTTTATCTTTTTTAGCTAAACCAACAGCAACACCAACAGTAAATAGTAAAGGTAAGTTACCAAATACTATATCACCTATGTTCTTCATAACAGTTAAAACAGCTGTAACAGCTGGAATGTTAACAAATGCTATTAATGGTTCATAAACAGCAGGTGGATTATTTAATCCTGCTATTCCTAGTAATGCCCCACCAACACCTAGTAATATACCTGCAATTGGAAGGGCAGCAATTGGAAGCATGATTGCTTTACCGATTCTTTGTAAAAATTGCATCATTTTATTATTCCTCCTAAAACTAATAATTTAAAATTATAAGATAATAGCATGAACCTTAAATATTTATAAAAAATAAAAAAAGGCCCAAATATCTATAAATTATAAATTTATCCCTTATTATTATTTCAGATAAAAAAATAATTTATACATATTTAAGCCTTGCCTGCATTACCAGTAACACGCTTGCTTATTTAATCACAAGACATATGATAGCATAGTGAAAAAAAACTGTAAAGGTTTTTTTAAAATTTTTTAAAAAGAAAATTAATAAATTAAAATTTTATGAATAAGATAGGTAAAATTATATTATTATATTGAGATTTTAAAATTTATTATATAAAATAAAAATTATTAAATATTAGGGGGATGACCAGATGGCATACATAGTTTCATACGGATTACTAATAGCAGCGGTATTTTGCTCATATAGATTAGCTAAAGAAAAAATGCAAAATCAGCTTGTATGGCCTATATTAACAGTACTTTTAGGCCCAGGAATATTTATAATTCAATATTTAGTAACAATATTTATGAATAAGAAATTAGTTTAAATTAATTAAGTTATAGTTTATATTAGATGAAAATAATCTAATAGACTATAGCTTATTTTTTTACTTTAAATTCTTTGAAAGAAAGTGTAAGAAGTTAATAAATAGGCAAAGATAATTGATAGTTAAAAGAAATTTTATAAATAAATTAAAGGGGATAATTTTATCTATGTGTATAAAGTATCTTAATGATGTTAAAAGTTATCCACAAAATGTGGATAACTTTAAAAAACTGTTGAAAACTTTTCTAAAGCTATTGACACAATATATTAGGGTATCAGAAAAATATATAACAAGATAGGGGGTATTGTAGAAAAAACACATACAATGTTGAAATAAAAATATCGAACAAGCATTCTATTAAAAAGTTATCAACAATATTAACATAATTGTGGATAAAAAATGTGGATAACATGATTTTTTACTAAATATAGAAAAAAAAAGTTTAATTGTAAAATGAAAAGTTGTGGATAACTATTATTAGGAGATATAATATTATATAAATAAATGAATAATATTAAGGTAAAATGTAATATTTTAAGGAGAAAACATGAAATATAATAAAAAAATACTTAAAGCAGAATTTATAAGTAGACCTAATAGATTTAATGCAATTGTCAAACTTAATGAAGAAGAGATAAAGGTTCATGTACCTAATACAGGTAGATGTAAGGAAATCTTAATACCAGGATGTACTGTATTTTTAAGAGAGGAACCTAATCCTACAAGGAAGACCCCCTATGATTTAATGGCAGTATATAAGGGAGAAAAACTCATAAGCATAGATTCACAAATACCTAATAAGGTAGTTGATGAAGCATTAAAAAATAAAAAGATAAAAGGTCTTGAAGAGTATACTAATATTTTAAGAGAAAAAACATTTGGAAAAAGTAGATTTGATTTTAAGATATCTACAGATGAAGGAAGCGAATATTTTTTAGAAGTAAAAGGTGTTACATTAGAGGAAAATGGGTATGCTAGATTTCCAGATGCACCAACAGAAAGAGGAGCAAGGCATCTATTAGAATTAGTGGAGGCAAAAAAGCAAGGATATGGAGCTGGTGCAATGTTTTTAATACAGCTAGAAGATGTAAATAAATTCTCTCCAAATGATATGAGAGATAAAGAATTTGGTGAAGCTCTAAGATTTGCTAAGGAAAATGGAGTAGACATTTTTGCATATAATTGCATAGTAACAGAGGATGGAATAGAAATAAATAAACCTGTTGAAATTATACTTTAGTAAAAAAAGGTTAAGAGTTGATATAAGCAACTCTTAACCTTTTTAGTTAGCTTCTTGTCTAATTATACTAATTTTTAAAATACCATCTTTATAAGAAACTTTAGCTGAATTTATCATCATTCCTACTAATGTAAGTTCAGAGTCAAATTCACATTCCCCACCAAGATTCCAATAATAATTTTCAACTTCATGTTGTCTTGGCGTATTTAAAATAGAAGCTAAAGATTCCAATTCATCTTTTGAAATATTATCAACTTGTCCATAAATGTTAAAATAAGAATTCTCATCATCAGAATTTAAATCAATATGAACATCAATAGTTCCTAGTTTATAAAAGTAAGCTATTAATTCATTAATAATCTTAAGGTTTTTCTCAATTTTAAATTTCATAAGTTAAATCTCCTTTTTAAAGGTGGTTATTAATGGAATTAATATCATTGCAACAAATCCACCAGCCAAACCATTGTTATAAAGGTTAAGACCACCATGTAAATATCCTATATTTGTAACTATATTAACATGAATTATACCAGCTAAAACTCCATATTTCCACCCAAATTTACCACAAATGGGAGCTAGTGTAGTCGAAAATAATATAGATAATAATAAAGAAGGTGAAGTAACTTTATTTACATTAAAAATAGCAGCTATAGTAGCACCATTTAAATCTCCACCAATAACAATAACAAAGCAAGTAGCTAATATACCTAATATCCCCATATTAATATATGTAGTTTCTCCAAATAAAATATAGAAATCACTTATTAATCTACCAGTTTGCTTATTAATATTAGTAAAGGTAGCTTTATTATTTTTACCATAAATAACTCCAATAGTAATTAAATAAATACAACAAATAATAAGCAAAATAAATAAAATTTTATTTGATCCACTATGCCAAACAAGTCTAGAATCTAAGTTCATACCAAGACCTCTCATTATTGACATTAATAATGTAGCAAGTAATCCACTAGCAAATCCAATATTATATAAGTTATATCCATTGTGAGCTTTTATGCTATGTGAAGCTATAGGAGGCAAAACAAAGCCAACTATAATACCAAGTAGTATACCTGAAGTTATTGCAATAGGACTATATTGATTGTTTCCAAAACTAATTTGACTTACTACAGGAGAAAGAGAAGTACCTAATAAAGCAACTAATATATAATTAAGAAAGGGTTCCTTTTGATATCTAGAAAATAAATAAACACCTAGTATAATGGGCCAAATATTAAATATGTTTTTACCTAGAAAAGAAAACCCAGTCATAAGCCATAAAGACATTATTGTTGAACCATTAGGTTTAATTCCTATAATAACTAATAGAAATAGTGACAATAAACTTGTTAGAGCAGCATTTACTAAAGCAGCACCAATTCCACCCACTTCCATATAATCAGTAATTAATATGTCTGAAGATAGTATTATAGATTTCAGACCATGAAAAATTTCTGAAGGTGAATCTAAGCAAAAAGCAAAGACAATAAAAAACAAATATAGAATGGAAAGGGTTACATAGGGTGGATAATAATTCTTTAATAGTTTCATTTAAAACCTCCATCCAAATTTTTAAGAAAACTTACTACTTAAGTTTTTTATAGTAGTAGAGTTTTAGTAACTAAATTGAAAGGTAATTTCATATTTAAATTCAATTTTAGTTATATATAAACATATTTTATCAAATAATTGTTAAAATTTATAGATTAACTGTTAAATTTAGCGCAATTTATTATAAACTTCTTTAAAATTTGATTTAAAATAGTATAATAAGATTTAGAAATTTAGTAATAGAGGTGTTTTAATGGAGATAAAAAGAAATAAAACTGTGCCTGAAATTAAAGGGCTTCTTAGAAGTCATGTAGTAGAAGTGCCATCTTGTATTAGGGATTGTTCAGGGATAAAGATATTTGGAAAGAGAATAAAATCATTATTATTTACAACTGACGTTGCAATTATAAGAAACACTAATGCAGATGCAATAATAGCTGTATATCCATTTACTCCTCAACCATTAATAACATCAGCATTAGTTATGGCCGCAGATGTACCTGTTTTTTGTGGAGTTGGTGGAGGAATAACTCAAGGCAAAAGAGTAGTGAATTTAGCATTAGATGCAGAGTTTAAAGGGGCTATGGGGGTAGTTGTAAATTCGCCTACATCTAATGAAGTAGTTTCAAAAATAAGAGAAACAATAGATATTCCTTTAATAGTTACAGTTGTTTCAATTAATGAAAATATAAGAGAAAGAATAGAAGCAGGAGCTACAATATTAAATGTATCTGGTGGAAAAAACACTCCTGAAATAGTAAGAAAAATAAAAGAAGAGTTCCCTGATTTTCCAGTTATAGCAACAGGTGGACCAACTGAAGAAAGTGTTAGAAGAACTATAGAAGCAGGAGCTAATGCTATTACTTATACACCACCATCAAATGGAGATACTATGAGTAATCTTATGGATAAATATAGAAGTGAATAATTAAAATGGAATAATATTAAAAATATGGTTGAATAATTTTCCTTATATGGTATCATATTATTAAACATAAACATACAATATAGAAGCTAATAGAATACCTATGTTAGAGGTGCTGTTTATAAATAGTAATAAATAGGAGTCGACAGGCAAAGATCATTTATGAAAGGTATAACAGCCGAAGGAATAACTTATGTAAAGGGTTATTTCTGGGTATGCATATAATATATGCATAACTGTCACGGAAGTGGAGTGCTAAAAAGGTGCGATTATTAAATTATTCAATTTTAAATTATTGAATTTATTTGAGATAAAAATTGCATTTTAATAAGTAAAACTACCACTATAGGTTTTTATAGGGGTAGTTTTTTATATTAGTAATTTATAATTAATTTGGAGGCAATAGCAATGAAATTATTTGGGGCAATGGAAATTAAAGAAAATGAGCTATTTATAGGGGGAATTAGTTCAACAGAGTTAGTTAATAGATTTGGTTCACCACTATATGTAATGGATGAAAGTCTTTTAATAGACACATGTAAAAAGTATTATAGAGATTTTAAATGTTTAGAAAATAATAATAGAGTAGCTTATGCAGGTAAAGCATTTTTAACAAAAGCAATGTGTAGGCTTATATATGAACAGGGACTTTATTTAGATGTAGTATCAGGAGGAGAATTATATACAGCTTATAAAGCAGAATTTCCTTTAGATAAAGTATATTTCCACGGTAATAATAAGAGTGTAAGTGAAGTTGAACTAGGTGTTAAGTTAGGTGTTGGAGTATTTGTAGTTGATAATTTAGATGAAATGAAAAGACTGAATGAAATAGCTAAAAAATATAATAAAAAGCAAAATATATATTTAAGATTAACACCAGGAATAGAGGCTCATACTCACGACTATATAAAAACAGGACAAATAGACTCTAAGTTTGGATTTGCACCAGTTGGAGAAACAATAATGGATGCTGTAAAATTGGCCTTAGATTGTGAAAATATAAATTTAAGAGGATTACATTGTCATATAGGTTCGCAAATTTTTGAGATACAGCCTTATGAGGATGCAGTTGAAGTTATGCTTGGTTTTATAAAGAATATTAAAGAAGAAACAGGACATATAATACCTGAATTAGATTTAGGTGGTGGATTTGGTATACATTATACCGATGAAGATAAACCAAAAGAAACAAGGGATTATTGCACTTCTATATTAAATAAAGTAGATGAAGTATGTGAGAAACTAAATATAGAAAGACCTATTTTAACTATAGAACCAGGTAGATCCATAGTAGGAAATGCAGGTACTACTCTTTATACAATTGGAGCAATTAAAGAAATTGAAGGGGTTAGGACTTATGTTTCAGTAGATGGAGGAATGACAGATAATATAAGACCAGCATTATATGGGGCTAAGTATGAAATGGCTATAGCAAACAAAATCACTGATAAATGTAATGATAGAGTTGCAATAGCAGGTAAATGCTGTGAATCAGGAGATATTTTCGTCAATGACATTTGTATTCAAAAGCCTGATATAGGAGATATACTAGCAGTATTTTCAACAGGTGCATATGGATTCTCAATGTCTAGTAATTATAATAAAAATCCAAAAGCAGCAGTTGTGTTTGTAAAAGATGGATTAGCTAGAGTTGTATCAAAGAGACAAAGCTATGAAGAACTTTTAGCTTTAGAAATTTAGAATTAGTTTAGATTCAGTTTATATTTAAGTGATAAACTTAATATTAAGAGCTATATCAAAAATAGTTTGATGTAGCTTTTTTTTGTAACAAAATTGACATAATTATGATATATAATGAAGAGTAACACTATTAGTTATTAATTAATTGTGATATACTTATAATCAGTTATTAAAATTGAAATAAAAAGAGCTTGGATTAGTAAGGTTTTTTTCAACTTTAATTAATGAAAAAATGAAAGGTGGATTTAGCAATCATTGCTAGCTGTTATGAGGGATAAAAGATTTATAGTAGATAGAATAGAAAATAAATCTGTTGTTTTAGAAGATGATAAAAAGGACATAATCTTAATAGATATAAATTTATTTGATAAGAAACCTAAGGATGGCGATGTAGTGGTAATGTTCAACAATTCATTTTATGTAGATGAAGATGCTACAAAAGAAAGAAAAAATAAAATTAATAGTTTAATGAAAGGTATGTGGGAAGAGTGAGTCAAGAAGTAAAGAAATCAAATTTCTTTAGTGATTGGGTTGTACCTATAGTAATAGCTGTAATATTAGCTATCTTAATAAATAGATTTTTAATATTTAAGGTTAAAATTCCATCAGAATCTATGGTACCGACATTAAATGTAGGTGATAGGTTATTTGTTACTAGGGTCTATAATCCAGAAAAGCTAAAAAGAGGAGATATAGTAGTTTTTTATTCAGAAGAGAAAAATGAAGATATGATTAAAAGGCTAATTGGTTTACCTGGTGACAAAATTGTTATTAATGATGGGGTAGTAACTGTAAATGGTGAAACCTTAGAGGAAAATTACATAGGAACAGCAGATAATTATAGTGGAGAATTTACAGTACCAGAAGGAAAGTATTTCTTTTTAGGAGACAATAGATATTGGTCTCTAGATTCTAGGTATTGGCAAAATCCATACATTGATGGAAGTGACATAAAGGGTAAGGCTCAAATAAAAGTATATCCATGGAAAGACTTTGGAAAAGTAGAGTAAAGAGCTTTATAAAACACTTTAGAGTTAGTAGGAGATTTTAAAAGTATGAATAATAATGTGAATAATAGAAAAGATGGAGAAAAAAAGAACAATAATAATAAAAAGTTTTTAATTATTTATGCAGTTATAGCATTCTTATTTTTATACTCATTTTCAACAGCAAAAGAGATGTTAACGACAAAAGAAATTTCTTATAATGAATTTGTTCAAATGGTTGAAAATAAGGAAGTTAAGGAAGTTACTGTTGATGGAACAGCACTTGTGATTACACCACAAGATACAAGTGATATGAAGGGGAAAGTTCTTTATACTGGTAATGCAGATAATCCAGATTTAATAAAGTTATTATTAGATAATGATGTTAAATATTATCCTCAAATAACAAAACAACAATCTGTATTTATGGACTTTATAATACTTAATATATTGCCATTAGTATTGATGTTCTTCTTAGTTAGGTTCTTATTTGGAAAAATGGCTAAGAAAATGGGTGGTGGACCAATGGGAATGGGCATGGGAAAAAGTAATGCCAAAGTATATGTTGAAAAAGATATTAAAGTAAGTTTTGAAGATGTTGCTGGGCAAGATGAAGCTAAGGAATCATTAACAGAAATAATAGATTTTCTACATAACCCTAAGAGATATACAGAAATAGGAGCTAAATTACCTAAAGGAGCGCTTTTAGTTGGGCCTCCAGGAACAGGTAAAACTCTTATAGCAAAAGCTGTTGCAGGGGAAGCTAAGGTACCATTCCTTTCAGTTTCAGGTTCAACATTCGTTGAAATGTTTGTTGGTATGGGTGCAGCTAAAGTAAGAGACTTATTTAAAGAAGCAGAAAAAATGGCTCCATGTATCATATTTATAGATGAGATTGATTCTATAGGTAAAAGTAGAGATAATCAAATGCAAAGTAATGATGAGAGAGAACAAACTTTAAATCAATTACTTACTGAAATGGATGGATTTGATACATCTAAAGGAATAGTTATTTTAGGTGCTACAAATAGACCAGAAATATTAGATAAAGCACTTTTAAGACCAGGTAGATTTGACAGAAGAGTTATTGTTGATAGACCAGACTTAAAGGGAAGAATTGCAATATTAAATGTTCACTCTAAAGATGTTAAGATGTCACCAGAAGTTGATTTAGAATCAATTGCAAAAGGGACTCCAGGTGCAGTAGGTGCTGATCTTGCTAATATAGTAAATGAAGCGGCATTAAGAGCGGTTAGAAGTGGAAGAGATTTAGTTATTCAAGAAGATTTAGAGGAAGCAGTTGAAGTAATAATTGCTGGTAAAGAAAAGAAAGATAGAATACTTTCTAAGAGAGAAAGAGAAGTTGTTGCATTCCACGAAGTTGGGCATGCGTTAGTAGCTGGATTATTAGAAGGAACTGATCCAGTTCATAAAATAACTATAGTTCCAAGAACAATGGGAGCATTAGGATATACAATGCAGCTTCCAGAAGAAGAAAAATATCTTGTTTCTAAGGAAGAGTTAATGAACCAAATCATGGTTATGCTTGGAGGTAGAGCTGCAGAAGAGGAAGTATTCAACTTAGTATCTACAGGGGCTTCTAATGATATAGAAAGAGCAACACAAACAGCAAGAAATATGGTTACTATCTATGGTATGACTGATAATTTTGACATGATGGCTTTAGAATCGGTTCAAAACAGATACTTAGATGGTAGAGCTGTTAGAAATTGTAGTGAAGAAACTTCAACATTAGTAGATAAAGAAGTATTAGCAATTATAAGAGAATGTCACCAAAAGGCAAGAGAGTTATTAAGAGAAAATAGAGATTTATTAGATAAAATATCTGAATACCTATTAGAAAAAGAAACTATCTTTGGAGATGAATTCTTTAAATTTGTATATGAAAAATATCCAGAATTAAAGGTAAAGAGAGAAGAAGAAAAGAAGAGCAGAGAGCTTGAGAATAATAGAAATGATGCTAATAAAATAGTTGCTGAAGTAGAAGAAGATTTGTTAGATAAAAAAGTTGCGCAAGAAGTAATTGAAGCGGTTGAAAAGGAAGAAGAAAATATTATAAAAGAAGCATCCATAGATACAGAAGTAATGTTAGATATGGATAAAGAAGAATCTAACAATAATGTAGAAGTAAAAGATAAATAGAAAATTATAAAAGTAAGGGGTTAAGCAGGTATATTTAATAGCTTAACTCCTTAAATGTCTTATATAATAGTTAATAATTTAAAATTAGTAGTTAATCTTAACTTAAATGAAGGACGTGGCAGTTTGAATAAATTTGAATTTTTACAAGAAGAACAAAATCTAGAGTTAACTCTGGACCTATTAAGCAAAGAAATATTAAATTACATACAAAAAAGAAAAGACGTTGCAGATTACATATTAGAATATAGAAAAAAGTTTATTGAAGAATATAGAGATGACGAAGATAAAGTAATGGAATACTTCGATCATGAACGATATGTAAAAGAAGAAATGTACAGAACTATAGATAGAAAATTAGCTGAATTTACAAAATTAAAGGAATCACCTTACTTTGGAAAAGTTAATTTTGAAGATGATGGATATGCAGAGCAAATTTATGTTGGTAGATATGGATTAACGCCAGAAGGTAGTTTTGATGCTGCTATAGTAGATTGGAGAGCTCCAGTTGCATCATTATTCTATAAGGGAACATTAGGTGAAACTAGCTATAAGTCACCTGATGGAGAAGTTCCAGTAGATATATTAGCAAGAAGACAAATAATGGTTAAAAAAGGGAAGTTAGAAGGATTCTTTGATTCAGATGTTGATGTTAAAGATGATATTCTTCAAATGATTTTATCATCAAATGCAGGAGAAAAGCTTAAGGATATAGTTATGACTATCCAAAAGGAGCAAGATGAAATCATAAGAGAAGAAAGAATGAAGGTTGTAGTAGTTAATGGGGTTGCAGGTTCAGGGAAAACAACAATTGCCCTTCATAGAGTTGCATATCTTTTATATAACTTTAGAGAACAATTAGGAGATAAGGTATTAATATTAGGACCTAATGATATATTTATCGATTATATTGGAGATGTGCTTCCTACATTAGGTGAAAGTAATGTTAATCAACAAACTTTTGCACATTTTGCCATAAATGAAATTGGATTAAATGAGCCGGTAGTTGACTTTACAGCTTATTTAGAAGAAGTTCTAAAAGGTAATGAAGAAGTTATAAATGAAATTAAATATAAAGCTGGTGAAGAATTTATATCTATTTTAGATAAGAAATGTGAAGAGTTAGAAGAAAATTACTTTAACTTTAAGCCAGTTAAATTCTTTGATGAAGAAGTTGTAGGATTAGAAGAAATTAATGAATTATTTGAAAAGCATTATAAATATATGCCTTTATTTAGAAGAAGTCAAAAGATAAAGAGAGTTATTACTTCAAAGCTTAAGGATAAAAGAGATGAATTAGTAAGAAATTTAAATGCTGAAGTTAAGGATAAGCTAGCTAGTCTTTCAGAGGATCAATTAGTTATTGAACAAAATAATATAGAATTCCAAAGAAGAATAAGAATTAGAGAAATAGTTAGGGAACTTATGGCTCAAAAAGAGAATTTAGCAAAGTGGATAGATAATGAAAGTATAGTAGATATCTATAAGGAATTTACTAATACTGATGAATTATCATATTTAGATTTACCAGCAATTCTTTATTTAATGATTAAGCTTGATGGAAAGAAGACTAAACAAGATATTAAGCATATAGTAATTGATGAGGCTCAAGATTATAGTATGTTACAATTCATTATATTAAAAGAGTTAACAGGATGTAGAAGTTACACTATAGTTGGGGATGCAAATCAAAGATTAATAAAAGTAGAAGAAGAACCAGCTATGCTTAAGTTAAAATCTTTATTTGGTGGATTTGTTAAGAACTATGCTTTAAATAAGAGTTATAGATCAACATTCCAAATTATGGAGTATGCAAGTAAGTTATTAGATGAAAATGCAATGGTCCCATTTGTAAGAAAAGGTAAGTTTGATGTTGAAGAAGTGGAAGTTAATAATGAAGATGATTTAATCGATACTATCTTAGAATCATTAGAAGAATATGATGATGAAAATTATGATAATATTGCAATTATAACTAAAGATAAAGAGGACCTTAAAAAGATATCACCAGAACTTAAGAAGTTTACTAAGATTTTAGCTTTTGATAGAGAAGATATTATTTATAGAGGGGGTAAGGTTATAGTTCCATCATATTATGCAAAAGGATTAGAATTTGATGGAGTTATAATAGTTAACTTCGATGATAATACAGATGATTTAGTTAAATACATCATGGCAACTAGAGCACTTCATAGATTAAAAGTAATAAATTTCAAATAAATGTAAGGACCTCCGGGGAACACCCATTATATGGATGTTCCCCGGAGGTTTATTTTGGAATTCAATAATTATGCAAAATAATCTTTACAATATGCATAAAAAATTGTATATTATAAATGACAAGTAGATATGAAGTAGATAGAGGTTGCGATATTTAAGAGTAGATTTACGGAGGTAAG
>OOCW01001393.1_pt1 | contig 17130 bp, 10 predicted proteins | sample 1671201 | NCBI WGS metagenome assembly OOCW01 (sample SAMN06348132, study PRJEB24527) | human gut metagenome | biome: human gut; feature: ankylosing spondylitis patient; material: feces | host: Homo sapiens | place: China | collected 2015-10
CGAAATGTAGAAGTGTTAAAAGGCGTGATTGGCTGTGCAGAAAAATCTGCAAAGATCCGCAGGGCCGAAGAAAAAGCAAAGACCAACATGCTCACCAAGTCCAAGTTTTCCTTTGACAGCAACGGAAAACTGGCAAACTGCGAAAGCCGTGACGCTTCTAAGTGTGAGATCTTCATCGTAGAGGGAGACTCCGCGGGCGGTTCCGCAAAAACAGCCAGAAACCGTCAGTACCAGGCCATCCTTCCCATCCGTGGAAAGATCTTAAACGTAGAAAAAGCATCTATGGATAAGGTTCTGGCCAATGCAGAGATCAAGACCATGATCAATTCTTTCGGTTGTGGCTTTTCCGAAGGCTACGGAAACGATTTTGACATCACAAAACTGCGCTATGACAAGATCATCCTTATGACCGATGCGGACGTAGACGGAAGCCATATTGATACCTTATTATTGACTTTCCTTTACCGTTTCATGCCGGAGCTGATCTACGACGGACATGTATACATTGCCATGCCGCCGTTATTTAAAGTGATCCCGAAAAAGGGAGAAGAACAGTATCTCTATGATGAAAAAGATCTGGAACGCTACCGCAGAAACCACACCGGTGATTTTACCTTACAGCGCTACAAAGGTCTTGGTGAAATGGATGCAGAGCAGCTTTGGGAGACTACACTGGACCCGGAGCGGCGTGTATTAAAACGGGTAGAGATCGAAGATGCTAGAATGGCGTCAGAAGTAACAGAAATGCTTATGGGCAGTGAGGTAGGACCCCGCCGCCAGTTTATTTATGAACATGCAGACGAAGCAGAGATCGACGCATAACAGAGAGGACAGACAGATATGGCGGAGAAGATATTAAGAACCGAATACAGCGAGGAAATGCAGAAAAGCTACATGAATTATTCCATGAGCGTTATCACTGCAAGAGCGATCCCGGATGCAAGAGACGGGTTAAAGCCAGTTCAGCGCCGTGTTCTCTATGACATGAGCCAGCTTCATCTGGACCATGATAAACCACACAGAAAATCAGCCCGTATCGTAGGCGATACCATGGGTAAATACCATCCACACGGCGACAGCTCCATTTATGATACCTTAGTTGTCATGAGCCAGGAATTCAAAAAAGGAATGGCATTGGTAGACGGCCACGGAAACTTCGGCTCCATTGAAGGGGACGGGGCTGCGGCTATGCGATATACAGAGGCAAGACTGGAGAAATTTGCCCAGGAAGTTTATTTAAAAGACCTGGACAAGACCGTTAATTTCGTGCCAAACTACGATGAAACAGAAAAAGAGCCGGAAGTCCTTCCTGTACGTGTGCCAAACCTTTTAGTAAACGGCGCAGAGGGAATTGCCGTTGGTATGAGTACCAGCATTCCTACCCACAATTTAGGGGAAGTAGTGGATGTAGTCCAGGCATATATTGATGATCCGGCAGCTCCTACAGAAGAACTGATGGAATATCTGCCGGGACCTGACTTCCCAACCGGAGGCATTATTGCAAATAAAAGCGAGCTGCCACAGATCTATGAAACAGGTGTTGGCAAGATCAAATTAAGAGGCCGTTTTGAGGTAGAACTGGGCAAGCGGAAAGTTGATAAGGACAAACTGATCATCACAGAGATTCCTTATACCATGATCGGTGCAGGTATTAATAAATTCCTGGTAGATGTGGCAGATCTGGTAGAGTCCAAGAAGCTGACCGATGTAGTGGACATTTCCAACCAGTCCAATAAGGACGGTATCCGCATTGTGTTAGAACTTCGCAAGGACGCAGATATTGACCGTATTAAAAATATTCTTTATAAGAAGACCAAGTTAGAAGATACTTTTGGTGTCAACATGCTTGCCATTGCAGACGGCAGGCCGGAAACATTAAACTTAAAAGGCATCCTGCGTAATTTCATGGAATTCCAGTATCAGAATACCGAGCGCAAATACAATGTGCTTCTGGAAAAAGAACTGGATAAGAAAGAAATCCAGGAAGGTCTGATCGCAGCCTGTGACTGTATTGACCTGATCATTGCCATTTTACGTGGTTCTAAGAATTTAAAAGATGCCAAGGCATGTCTGGTAAACGGCGACATTTCCAATATTCATTTTAAAGTAGCCGGTTTTGAAGAAGATGCAAAGAAGCTTCATTTTACAGGGCGTCAGGCATCTGCGATCCTGGAAATGCGTCTGTATAAGCTGATCGGATTGGAAATATTAGCCCTTGAAAAAGAACACAGAGAGACTTTAAAGAAGATCGCCGAATACAAGAAGATCCTTGGCAGCAGAGCGGTTATGAACCAGGTGATCAAAGATGATCTGGCTGCCATCAAAGCAGAATTTGCTATTCCAAGACGGACCCGTATTGAAGACGGGGCAGAGGCTGTTTATGTGGAAAATGAAATTTCCGTTCAGGAAGTTGTTTTCGTTATGGACCGCTTCGGCTATTGCAAGCTTCTTGATAAATCTACCTACGAACGCAACCAGGAGACCGTAGATACAGAACAGGTTCATGTGCTCCGCTGCTTAAATACAGATAAGATCTGTCTGTTCACCTCTGCCGGTGTCCTTCACCAGATCAAGGCTTTGGATATTCCATCCGGCAAGCTGCGTGACAAAGGCGTTCCTATTGAGAACTTAAGTAAATACGATGGCAGAAATGAGACCATCTGCCTTCTCACTACAGCCCGTGAACTGAAAGGCCGCATCCTTTTATTTGCAACCCGTCTTGCCATGGTAAAACAGGTGCCTGGAGAAGAATTTGAGACCAACAACCGTATGGTAGCAGCTACCAAGCTTCAGGAAGAGGACAGTGTGGTTTCTGTAACAATGATAAACGGGGAAACAGATGTAGTGCTTCAGACTACAAATGGAACGTTCCTGCGGTTCCCGTTAGAGGAGATCTCTGTTCTTAAGAAAGCCTCCAGAGGTGTCCGTGGTATCCGCTTAGCAAAGAATGAAGAACTGGAAACAGTATATCTCATCGGTGAAAATCCGATCATCGACTATAAAGGCAAAGAAGTTCATTTAAACAGGTTGAAACTGGCAAAAAGAGATGGAAAAGGCAGTAAAGTCCGTTTGAACTAAACTTCTGACAAACAAAAATAAAGCCATGTCCGCGATATAAATACAAATGTGCGCAAAAGACGAATTTTTAGTTGCATTTTTCCCGACTTTGTTATAGTATAAGGAAAGACTCCCCGATACGGGGCAAAAACGAAAGCAGCGGCTGCCCCAAAGCCCTGCGGAAGATGAGGAGAGGAACTATGGAAAAGAAATTAAGAGTTGGTATCTTAGGTGCAACAGGTATGGTAGGACAGAGATTTATCTCTCTGCTGGAAAATCACCCATGGTATGAGGTAGTTACAGTAGCTGCCAGCCCAAGATCAGCAGGAAAGACCTACGAAGAAGCAGTAGGTGACCGCTGGAAAATGACCACTCCTATGCCGGAAGCTGTAAAGAAGCTGGTTGTTATGAACGTAAACGAAGTAGAGAAAGTAGCTGCCAGTGTAGACTTCGTATTCAGTGCAGTGGATATGACCAAGGATGAGATCCGTGCCATTGAAGAGGAATACGCAAAGACAGAAACACCGGTTGTTTCCAACAACAGCGCACATCGTTGGACTCCAGACGTTCCTATGGTCGTTCCGGAGGTAAACCCAGAACATTTTGATGTGATCGAATTCCAGAAAAAGCGTCTGGGAACTACCAGAGGCTTCATCGCAGTAAAGCCAAACTGCTCCATTCAGAGCTACGCACCTGTTTTAACTGCATGGATGGAATATGAGCCATATGAAGTAGTTGCAACTACCTACCAGGCAATCTCCGGCGCAGGAAAGACCTTTAAGGACTGGCCTGAAATGGAAGGAAACATCATCCCATACATCGGCGGAGAAGAAGAAAAGAGTGAAAAAGAACCTCTGCGTGTACTCGGAACACTCGAAAACGGTGAGATCATAAAGGCAGAAAGCCCTGTGATCACCTGCCAGTGCATCCGTGTTCCGGTATTAAACGGACATACAGCAGCTGTATTTGTTAAGTTTAAAAAGAAACCAACCAAGGAACAGCTGATCGAGAAGTTAGTAAACTTCAAGGGCATTCCTCAGGAACTGGAACTTCCAAGTGCTCCAAAGCAGTTCATCCAGTATCTGGAAGAAGACAACCGTCCACAGGTAAGCCTGGATGTAGATTTTGAACATGGTATGGGCATCTCTGTAGGCCGTTTAAGAGAAGATACCGTATATGACTACAAATTTGTAGGACTTTCCCACAACACCGTAAGAGGTGCAGCAGGCGGTGCAGTTCTGTGTGCAGAACTTCTTACAGCTAAGGGATATATCGCAGCTAAATAAAGCGGGAGCAGGAGGTTTTCTTATGGCTATTCAGAAAAAAGAATTTGGTGTTATGCCTTCCGGGGAAAAGGTATACGAGTACACACTGACCAACAAAAGCGGTGTCAGCGCGTCGTTTATTGAACTTGGGGCAACCTGGACCAAAATGCTGGTTCCGGACCGTGATGGCAACATGGCAGATGTGATCTTAGGCTATGACGATCTTGCAAGCTATCAGGCAAATACACCTCATTTTGGCGCCCCCATCGGCAGAAATGCAAACCGTATTGGAAACGCAGTGATCACCATTGACGGAAAAGATTATAAATTAGAGGCAAACAATGGTCCTAACAACCTGCACAGTGGTCCGGATCTGTATCACAGCCGTTTATGGGAAAGCTGGGCATATGAGACAGCAGAAGGCAGCCGCCTGGACTTCTTCTTAAACAGCCCGGACGGAGATCAGGGATACCCTGGAAATGCAAAGATCCGCATCAGCTATACCTTAACAGAGGACAGCTGCTTAAAAATCGATTACAACATGGTTGCAGATGCAGACACAGTAGCTAACTTTACCAACCATTGCTATTTCAACCTGGCCGGACATAACAGCGGTCCTGTAATGGATCAGCAGGTATGGCTTGCAGCTGATACATACACACCTGCAGACGCGGTTTCCATCCCAACAGGAGAGATTCTTCCGGTAGCAGGAACTCCTATGGATTTTACAAAGATGAAACCGATCGGACAGGACATTGAAGTTGATTTTGAGGCTTTGATCCTTGGACATGGATACGATCACAACTGGGTATTAAACCATGAAGCAGGCGTTCTTGGCATTGCAGGTAAGGCAAAAGATCCAGCAAGCGGCCGTGTGATGGAAGCATACACAGATCTTCCTGGAATGCAGTTTTATACTGCAAACTTCTTAAAAGATGAGCGCCCTGGAAAAGGCGGTGCCCACTATGACAGACGCCATGCGTTCTGCTTTGAGACACAGTACTATCCAGATGCCTGCCATAAGCCAAACTTCCCGTCACCGATCTTAAAAGCAGGAGATACTTATAAGACAACTACCATTTATAAGTTCTACGCAGAATAGGGTCAGACGGATACTGCCGGCAGGCAGATCTTCAAAAATATACAGTACAAAAAGGACAGTCTATTGCTGGAAAATGGCTTTGGACTGTCCTTTATAACTTCTTGCAAGAGCCCTGAAAAAATGGTATACTTATAAAATATGTCTTTAAATAATGAGGAATCAAATGTCAAAATCATTATACATTGCGGAAAAGCCCAGTGTAGCCCAGCAGTTTGCAGATGCATTGAAAATACGGGGACGTCGCGGAGACGGCTATATCGAGTCAGATGAGGCGATCGTCACCTGGTGCGTGGGACATCTGGTGACCATGAGTTACCCGGAAGCCTACGATATGAAATACAAGCGCTGGAGTCTGAATACACTTCCTTTTCTGCCAAAAGAATTCAAATATGAAGTAATACCAAGTGTGGAAAAGCAGTTTTCCATTGTAAAAGGACTTCTTACAAGGCCGGATGTAGATACTATTTATGTCTGCACCGACTCCGGACGGGAAGGAGAGTATATTTACCGTCTGGTAGCCCAGATGGCTGGTGTAAAGGACAAGCACCAGAAGCGTGTGTGGATCGACTCCCAGACCGAAGAGGAGATCCTTCGCGGGATCCGGGAAGCAAAAGATGAGTCTGAATATGACAACCTTTCTGCCTCTGCTTACTTAAGAGCCAAAGAAGATTACCTTATGGGTATCAATTTTTCCAGAGTACTGACCCTGCGCTACGGGCCGTCTATGTCTCAGTATCTGGGAACAAAATTTACAGTCCTTTCCGTAGGCCGTGTTATGACCTGTGTCCTGGGAATGGTAGTCCGCAGGGAGCGGGAAATACGAAACTTTGTAAAAACCCCGTTCTACCGTGTTCTTGGAAGCTTTCAGGCAACTGCAAAAGACGGTACACCTGTGCTGTTAGACGCAGAGTGGAAGGCGGTAGAAGGCTCTAAATATTTTGGAACGCCCTATCTTTATAAAGAAAATGGTTTTAAAGAAAGGGAGAAAGCAGAAGAGCTGATCGCCTACTTAAAAGAAGAGCCGCCTTTAGAGGCAAAAGTCCTTTCCAAAGAAAAGAAGAAAGAAACGAAAAATCCGCCTCTTCTTTATAACCTTGCGGAACTTCAGAATGACTGTTCCAAAATGTTTAAAATAAGCCCGGATGAGACTTTGAAAGTGGTCCAGGAACTGTATGAGAAAAAGCTGGTCACATATCCGAGAACTGATGCCAGAGTCCTTTCAACAGCTGTTGCAAAGGAGATCTATAAAAATATTAACGGTCTCATGCGCTATGAACCAATGGCAGGCTTTGCAAAAGAAGCAATGGATCTTGGAAGTTTTAAAGGGATCGCAAAGACCCGTTATGTCAATGACAAGCAGATCACAGACCATTATGCCATCATTCCTACAGGACAGGGAATGGGAAACTTGCGCGGACTGTCCCCGTTATCTGAAAAGGTCTATCAGGTAGTCTGCCGCCGATTTTTAAGCATCTTTTATCCGGCTGCCATTTACCAGAAATACAGTCTGGTACTGGAACGGAAAAAAGAACAGTTTTTTGCAAGCTTTAAAGTGCTGTCAGAACCTGGTTATTTAAAGGTGGCAGATGTGAACCTGGCAAAGAAAAGCAGCATCCAGGAGACCTTTTCTGATGAGAAAGAGGGAAATTCTGCACAAACAGATGAAAAAAACGCGGAAATTCCGAAAGTTGACCGAACTCTGCTGTTACAGGTGCTTGCAGATTTGAAAAAAAATGCTATACTTACTATAGCGGATCTGAAGGTGAAGGAAGGAGAGACTTCTCCACCAAAAAGATATACCTCCGGTTCCATGATCCTGGCTATGGAAAATGCCGGCCAGCTGATCGAAGATGAGGAGCTGCGGGCCCAGATCAAGGGCAGCGGCATCGGCACCAGTGCCACCAGAGCGGAGATACTGAAAAAACTGGTCAGTATTAAATATCTGAGTTTAAATCAGAAGACCCAGGTGATAACCCCGTCTCTGTTGGGAGAGATGGTTTATGAAGTGGTGGACCACTCCATCAGGCAGTTATTAAATCCTGAGCTGACTGCTAGCTGGGAAAAAGGTCTGACTTATGTGGCGGAAGGTTCCATTACATCGGATGAATACATGGAAAAACTGGAACGTTTTGTTGCAATGCGCACTGTAAACGTGACCAGATTGAATAACCAGTATGATATGCGGGGACTTTTTGACGCGGCTGCCGCCTTTTACAAAACAAAAAAGGAGAACTGATTACAATGAAACTGAAGGAAATGAAAATTAAAGAGCTGTTTGATACAAGCCATACAATTGCTGAGAGAATTTTTGATAATCATACTTATGCCTGGGAAGTACTTCCGGAGATCGGTGATTTCATCCGTTCTTTAGGACCTCTTCTTCCGGAAAATGAATACCGCAAGATCGGCACTGATATCTGGGTACACAAGAGCGCAAAAGTAGCACCTACCATTATGATGGCTGGTCCTATGATCATCTGTGAAGGCGCAAATGTACGTCACAGCGCATTCTTAAGAGGAAATGTTATCATCGGCGCTGGCGCTGTTGTAGGCAACTCCTGTGAATTAAAGAATGCTCTGATCTTTGACGAAGCACAGATCCCACACTTTAACTATGTTGGTGACTCCGTACTTGGATATAAGGCTCATATGGGCGCAGGCGCAGTTACTTCCAATGTAAAGTCTGACAAGTCTTTAGTTGTAGTACACGCAGAAGATAAGGACGTAGCTACCGGATTTAAGAAATTTGGCGCGATCCTTGGTGATGGCGTAGAAGTAGGCTGCAACAGTGTTCTTAATCCAGGAACTGTTGTAGGTAAGGAAAGCAACATCTACCCATTATCCAGCGTAAGAGGCTGTGTTGCTGCTCACTCCATCTACAAGAGCCAGGACAATATCGTAGCAAAGGAAAACCGTGAAGAAGCTCCGGCACCAAAGAAGAGAGCAACCAGAAAGCCAAAGGTTGTGAAATAACGTAATGTGCGCAGCAAAAAACAAGCGGCTGCGGTAGCAGACATTTGTTTTTTGCAAGCCATTAACGAACGAACCGCCCGCGAAAGCGGGCAGTGGAGCGCGTAAGCGCGTGGTTCGTGAGTGAAGAATATATAATAAAACCCCCGCTAACCAGCGGGGGTTAATTTTTTACGTCCTATTTTGTTCCGAAGATACGATCTCCCGCATCTCCAAGACCTGGGCAGATATACGCATTTTCATTTAAACATCTGTCTAAATGTCCAACATAAATCTGAATGTCCGGATGTGCTTCCTGCAGTTTCTTAAGACCTTCCGGTGCTGCGATGATGGCCATAAATTTGATCTTCTTTCCACCGTGCTGCTTGATGAAATTAACAGCTGCAACAGCAGATCCACCGGTTGCCAGCATTGGGTCAGTAACAACAATGGTACGTTCCTCGATCGGATCCGGAAGTTTGCAGTAATATTCATGAGGCTCATGTGTCTCCTCATCTCTGTAAAGACCGATATGTCCGACCTTAGCACTTGGAACCAGTGCCAGGATACCGTTTACCATACCAAGACCTGCTCTTAAGATCGGCACAACTGCCAGCTTACGGCCTGCGATCATAGGTGTCATACAGGTCTCGATTGGTGTCTCAACTTCTACATCTTCCAGAGGAAGATCTCTTAAAGCTTCGTATCCCATCAGCATGGCGATCTCTTCGATCAAAGCGCGGAATTCATTTGTACCGGTACTTTTCTTTCTTAAAATAGAGATCTTGTGCTGGATCAATGGGTGATCAAAAACAATTACATTTTCCATAGTTTTTTGCTGCTCCTTATTCGTGTTGTATAAGACACAGATACTTGTCTGTCTTTTCTGTTTCCTATTATAACTGATAGCGTGGATAATGGCAACGTTAATTACTTGGTAGAAGGATCAAATGCAACGATCACATAATCTCCCAAAGCGTGGGGGACCGGAACGGAAAAGCAGATAGTTCCGTGGTTTTCATAGCTGAAGGATTCCGGCCATACAGTATCAGATGCCAGCGGAAAGTCGGCTCCGTTAAATACCTCTGTAAGGATATCCAGATCCAAACTGTCACGATACTCTAAAAAAGCTTCCTTCTGATCCTGGGTTATACCTACAAATTCCACATCATCACTTAAAACATAACCGGCCATAGTGTAGCCATCTGTGTAATCAGAAAGCCCAAGATTTCTTACCTGGTTCAGATCCACTGTGTTGGTATAAAAAACACTGACAGGATAAGCAGCTCCATTACTCATGCGGTCTCCTTTGTAAACAGCAGTGAGACGCTTCCGGTCTGCAGATATGACTTCGCATTTTACAGTAAGAGTATCTGCGGTTTCATCCAGATCGTTTGCCTGAATAATGGAAAGGGCATTGGTCTTTAAAAGTTCATTTACATTGTCCTGTTTTGCGCTGTCGTTCATCTGGCTTACCACCGGATATTGAATGGAAATATTTCCGGAAGAATAAGTCTCAAGCTGTACGCTGATACCTGTAGTTCCTTCTTTAACAGTCTCACTTTCCTGAACAGAAGAACTTTCCTCCACAGTTGCAGGTTCTGTTGCTTCCGGGACACTGGTAGCTTCCTGGGTATGTATGGTAGACAGATCCGTATCCGCCGGAGCGAGACCAAAGATAAGACCGATGGAAACTGCGCCGACCACAACAGCAGCACCTATGGCACCGATAATGATCTTTTTGGTTGTATCCATAATTATTTCCTCCTTATTATATATTACTCTGCTTTTATGGACTCTGTATAAAGAAATACTTACAAATTCATGAAGGATAACAGGAATATATTTTCATTTCCTTTCATATAGTATAAGAGCGTGTCAAAAAGGTTATGTCACGCAGGATAAAAACGGGAGGGAATGTAAAATGACATATTTAGAACTGGTTGCAGCAGTAGGCAGCGTACCTATGGATATTGCCTGTATGTACTTTAACGGCAGGCTGACAGAACGGGAAATGAAAAATGTGATCGGTTGGAAAAAGGCCGGTCTGGTGGAATGTTTTTATCTGCAAAATAGAAATGATGAAAATAATCAAATCCGTAAATGAATATTGAAAATAAATACCCCTTGTGCTACATTTATAATTAGGTGTGAACAAAAGCAAAGGGGCTGTTGATGTGGGAGAGAAGAAGTTATATGTTAATTTATTAGGAGAGTTTTCTGTGTGGTACGGAGACAAAAAGGTGTACATGGGACGTACATCTACCGGCCGCCAGGCACAGCTGTTCCAGCTTCTGATGATCAGTCCGGGATTTCAGATATCCAAGGAAAAATTAATGGCTGACATTTATAAATCAGGAGAGTTCAATAACCGGAACAACAGTGTCAACAATGCGGTCTATCGTCTGAGAAAAATGCTCACGGATGCGGGGGTTCCAGGTGACGAATATATCGCCATTGAAAATGGAAACTGTGTGTGGAAAGAAGATATACCTGTTCAGGTAGATGCTGTGGAATTCAAACGGCTGTTAGAAGAAAGCCGGGATGCAGAAGATGATGATAAACTTCATATACTTCAGGAAGCCTGGCTTCTCTACAGAGGACCGCTGCTTGCCAGCAATTCCATTGAAGAATGGGCTATTTCTGAGAATCTTCATTATAAAGAACTGTATCGTGACTGTACCAACCAGATCGCGGATATATTAAAAGAAAAAGAACGCTGGGAAGATCTGTATACCCTGTATACAACTGCATTGGGAATAGAGACTTACGAGGAATGGCAGTTAGGGCAGCTGGATGCGCTGATCGCTTTAGGAGAGTATGAGAAAGCATATAAAACATATGAAAAAGCGGTCCGGATCTATACAGAAGTTTCGGATCTGCCTGTTTCCGAAGAGATGTTAAAGCGTTCCCGCAAGATCAGCCAGTACTTAAAAGGTGGTTATGAGGATCTTGACGATATCCAGGTAAGCTTTCTGGAAGTAGCCAAGAAAAGTGAAGAACAGGTATATGAGTGCCCATATCTAAACTTTATGGATGTGTACTGTTCCATCTTAAGACTTGGTGCCCGTATAGAGGTTGTTTCCTGCCTGATGCAGTGTACCATTGTAAATAGGAAGAAACTGCCGGTACAAAAGGCAGTTGCAGCGAAAAAAGGCGCCCTTCTTTTACAGGCGATCAAACAGACGCTGCGTTATGGTGATATATTTACGCAGTATAATACATCAAGATTTCTGATCATACTAAATCATACTAAAAAGGAAAGATCGTCTTTAACCGGATCGCCAAAGTTTACGAAGAACTTGGCGGAAATCGCAGGGATATTGACTATCAGATCACTCCTATGTATCAGGAATAATATAATTGTTCATATTGTCCAACAGATATCTCAGACAGATTAAACTCTGCCTGGGATATTTTTTTAAAATTGAAATATTTCTTCAAAAATGGCACTTTTTTCGTAACCTGTGATAAAAACCGTGATAAGGAAAATGATACCATAAATACAACAAGAGAAGAGGTAATTGTCAGACAGTTGAACATATATTATTGAGGAGGGAGTTGTATGAATCAGCTACGCAAAGCGAAAAGCAGAAACCGCAGAAGACACGCTGTGTTGCCTCGTAAGTATATAAAGGTGGTTGTTACATATGTACTGTTATTTGCCATTGTATTCAGCAATATGAGCAATCCACTACTCAATGTATTTGCAGGGCAGAAAAAAGAAGAATTCCGAATTCATGCGGATGAACTCCAACGGGCAGCAGAAGAAGCCCTGGAGGAAGGAAACATCGTCGAGGAACCATTAGACTTCTATACGAAAGACTCTTCGTTATTAAAAGAATACGAAGAACTGTTCGCAGCAGACGGTACTCTCTATGAGATCTTTCCGGATTATGAGAGAGAATATTATCTGGACGATATCGAACTTCGGATCTTCCTTCGGATCAGTCCTGATGCAGATCCAGACTCCTACGCACTGACCGGAGAAGAAACACTGATCTTCCTTTATACAAACGGAGGAGAAGAAACAGTAGCAGGCAGGGTAAATATTGACGGATACATTTCCGGTATCTGCAGCCTGAAATCTTACATGACTGCATTTGAAAAGAAAGAAAATAGCGGCAGCCATAACAGCGGTAACAGCAGCAGCTCCGGAATAAAAACAGAACCGGGAATTGATCCTTCAGAAGCTGAGACAGCAGAAGAAGTTCCCGGAACAGATCAGGAACCAACTGATGATGGAGAAAAAAACTCACAGGTTGACTCCGAAACAGAAGAAGTAAAAGAGCCGGAAGCTTCTGATGCAGGAAAAAATGATAATGAGGATAAATCTCACGAAGATGGTTCTGGTGCAGAAAATTCCAACACAGAAAACAACGGATCTGACAATGAGGAAAATCCGGATACAGAAGATGAGAATGATGCCTCTGAAAACACTCCGGACGAGAACCAGGAAGAAAATACTTCTGATAATGAAAATTCAGAAGATACCGGTTCCGATAATGAGGACCAGGGAGAAGACAGCAGTTCATCTGATACAGTTGCTTCCATTTCTATCCATTCCAGAATTTTCCTGACAGATACAATGCAGGAAGAGACGGAAGAAGAAACAGAGGCACCAACAGAAGAAGAAACTGAAAAGGAAACGGAACCGGAGACCGAATCTGAAACAGAAACTGAGCCGGAAAAGGAAACCAGCGCAGAAGCAACGGAACCGGAAACCGATCCTGTACCAGAGGAAACAACACCTAAAGAAACCACTGCTGATGAAACTCTTTCGCAGGAAACACCAGAAGAGACAACAGCAACAGAAAGCAAAGATAATACCGGCACAACAGAAACAGGAGCAGCTGCACAGCCTGAAACAGAAGAAACAACAGCTGCAGATGATACAAAACTTTCTGATCTGCCGGGTGCAGTAGAAGAGACAGAAACAGAACCTGGATTTGAACGTGTCGGAGCATTAAAAGGTGAGACTTACAACCTGGTAGCATTAGATCAGACAATAACAGCGAGAGCTTTCACCGCAAAGCTTTCTGATATGGGATTTGACAAAGATGAACTGGAAAGCCAGGGACACATCATCAATTACTTGATCGATCCTGTAGGCAGCGCAGAACTTGTAAAAGCACCAAAACTTACAAGAGACGGCGCAGAAGTAACCTTTGGTGTGATCCCGCAGACCGGTTATAAGATAACAGAAGTCACTGCAAACGGTGTGGAACTGGAAGAGATCGATCCGGAAAACATCGCCAGCCCGTCCAATGCAGAAAGAGCTGACGAAGCTGTCTACTATACGATCCCGGAAGTTTTAGAGGATCAGGAAGTAGAGATCTTCTTAGAGGAGATCGTACCGGGTACGCATCCGGCATTCAACCAGGCTAAAACAGTAAACGGCGTGACCGTAACGGTTACAGCAGAAGAAGGTATCATTCCGGAAGGAACCGAACTTACAGTTACAGAAGTAACAGATCAGGTTCAGGAAGCTGTGATCGAGAAAACAGCCAATGACGAAGAAACTGGCACAAATGTAACAGCTGTGATCGCATACGATATCAATCTTATGCTGGACGGCAAAAAGCTGAACAATGACTGGGGCCAGAGCCATCACGTAAATGTGAAATTCTCCGGCGAACGCATCGAACAGCTCAGTAAAGAAGCCGATACCCTCCAGGTAGCAACTCTGGAAACACCAACAGAAACAGTAGAAGCTGCCTTAGGCGGAACCGAAGAAATGCCAGTGGTAGACAACATTACCCCGGACAATATCCAGATCAATGCAGAAGGCAGAGAAAGTATTGATGTTGCAGGCGAAGCTTCTGTGGATGCAGTGGAGTTTGAGGCGAGACATTTTACCGTTATAGCATTATTAGCTGAAAACGGAATAGCTGTTCAGGCAGCGCAGAATGTAAGCTTGATTGCTGGAGAAACTAAGACAATTACGGGAACAACAGGAAGTTCTCATGCTTGGTCTTCTAGCAACAAAAATATTGTAACTGTGAATGATACGGGTTCTTCTTCTGTAAGCATTACAGGCGTATCAAATGGTACGGCAACCGTTACCCATCGTTATTATAATAATAGGTGGTATTATACAGAAACATTCAATGTAACAGTATCAGGATACAAATTATATTTTTACGCATTGATCCCAGGAAAAAATGCGGATGATAAAACAGATCCTAATACACGCTGGTTTGGTTTGGGTGTAGGTGGTATTGATGGTGAGTACTTAGAGGCACCTAGCCAATATACTGCGGATACGCGAATTGATAATAGCACTGTTACAATAGCTTATCCAAATCAGACTCCAGAATTTCCGGATATTACATATCCGAAAGCAGGAGTACAGGGAAGTACCACATATAAGTATGCAGCACCTGGCAGTGAACATGTAGGAGAAAAAGGATATTATACATTAGAGTTAATGCGTAATATCGTATCAAATGGTGCGAACGCAGGCTATAACGATTACAATTCAAAAGTTGCCGCAGGAACCAATACGTTTCATAGAGATTATATCATAGTGCTTAATACCACCAATAAAATAACGGTAGGTTATAAGGTCAAGTATCCGGACTCGACAACGTTTAACGCATTAGAAGGTTATACATGGACAGTTGATCAGGGAATAAAAGAGTCAGAAATTGAAAAGTTAAAACCTACATCAGCGGATATTGTTGGTGATAAAACTTATAATGATATTAAATATAAGTTTGATGGATGGTATGAAGACGAAGCGTGTACAATTAAAGCAACTTTTGCAGGAACAGTTACAGAAAATCCAACCTGGTATTATGGACGGTATATACCGGAGTCAGGAAATATTGTTTTAAAGAAAGTATTTAAAAAGACTAACGGTGAAAACGCAAGTGGTAATATGTTAAAGGTTAAGTTTTCATTATATCAAGCAACTGCAAGTGGTGAAATTGATTTAAACGCTCGTATATCTGAAAATATCACACCTGGTATAGATGGTCTTATTTCTTTAAAGAATTTACAAGACGGAAAGACATATTACCTTGTAGAAACCGCAACCAGTACAGGATTTACCTTAAAATCTGAACCAATAAAAATAACGATTGTATATGATAAGGATAACTCACAGTTAAAATATACGATTGAAACAAGTTTAGATCCGTATAGTGTAACAAATCCATATGTAATAGTCAACTATGCAGGAGTTATCTTACCAGATACCGGTGGTTCCGGACTTGATCATATCCGCCGCGTTGGATGGTCTGTAATTATCACATCCGTGTTATATGCAGGCATACAGTTAAGTCTGACATTGAAACGCAAGCGTGAAGAATAATACTTCACAGTAAAAACAATAGTAATAAACACTGCGGGGCACCCCGCTCCGCAGCGTATAAAAAATAATAAAAAATTAATTATCCAAAAGGGGAATTTTTCTAAAAAGAAAGGAAAGATGATTATGAAAAAGATGAGAAAAGTAGCGGGAATGTTAATGGCAGCAACAGTAGCAATGGCAATGCCTATGTCAGCAATGGCAGCAAGTATCACTGTAAATGGTGCATTTGAAAATGAAACTTACAAAGCGTATAAGATTTTTGATTATACTTCAAGTGGTGACTCTTATGCGTATACAATGTCTGCCGACAGTGCATGGAAATCTGTTGTTGAAGGATATGAATATGCATCTGGACAGAAATTATTCACTTTGACTCCAAGTGCTAATGATGCAAATGTATTAGTTGTAACAACTACAACAACCATGACAGAGGTAATGGCTGGAGATTTTGCAGCCTACTTATCAGAAAACAGCACTGGCAAGAGCGCAGATGAGACAGTAACTGCTTCTAAAGTTAACGGTGAAGTTGTAGCATCTTTTGATAGTTTAGGTGCAGGATATTATTTTGTAAATACTACAACAGGATCTGTTTGCTCTTTGGTAAATAAAGACTCATCACAGACATTACGTGAGAAGAACGATCTTCCTTCCATTGTTAAAAAGATTGTTACAACAGCAGAGGGGGTTGAAACTTTAGTTGATGCAACAACAGCATCTATTGGAGATAAAGTTACTTATAAGATTAAAGTGACTGATGGAAAAGGTACTGATAAAGAAATTACAGTACATGATACCATGGATGCTCAGTTAACTCTGGATGCCGCTTCTATTAAAGTAGAGCAGAATGGAAACGCTGTTGATAGCAGTAAGTATACAATTTCAACCTCAGGTTTAGAGACAGGTTGCACATTTGAAGTTAAGTTATCTGCTGATTTTGTAAAAGCGTTAGATCAGAATGACGAAGTTGAAATTATTTATGATGCAACATTAAGTGCGGATACAGTTGTCGGATCAGAAGGCAATCAGAATAGCGCCCATATTACTTATTCTGAGAGCTATATTCCTGGAAATGAAGTAAGTGTATATGCATATAAATTTGGTCTTGTAAAAACAGATACCAATAATAAAGTAATTTCTGGCGATAAATTTGCTAAATTTAGATTATATGAAGATGCAGCAAAAAACAAAGAAATTCCAGTAGTTAAATTAACAGATGGTACATACCGTCTTGCTGTAGAAGGCGAAACTGGTGTAGAAATTGAAGCTGGTGTTACTGAAATCAAAGGTCTTGGAAATGGAACTTACTATTTAGTGGAAACAGTAGCTCCACAGGGTTATAATTTATTAACTACTCCAACAGAAGTTGTAGTTGCAGATGCAGATAACAATGCAACCTTGAATACTGATGGAACAGAGTATGTAAGCGGTGGTGTACAGGT
>OOCW01001405.1_pt1 | contig 17056 bp, 10 predicted proteins | sample 1671201 | NCBI WGS metagenome assembly OOCW01 (sample SAMN06348132, study PRJEB24527) | human gut metagenome | biome: human gut; feature: ankylosing spondylitis patient; material: feces | host: Homo sapiens | place: China | collected 2015-10
TAACTTATTAACCAAAATATATGTATTTATGTATCTAAAAGATATTATACGAGGAGTGATTTTCCATGAATAAAAGGATTCTGATCATAGGAGGCGTGGCAGGCGGCGCTTCGGTAGCAGCCAGAGCAAGACGTCTCGACGCGGGAGCAGAAATCATTATGTTTGAGCGTGGCCAGCATGTGTCCTTTTCCAACTGTGCTCTTCCCTATTATCTGTCAGGAGTAGTGGGAAACAGTGATGCACTGGTAATGATGTCCCCGGAAAAATTCAAAAAGTCTTACGATATAGACGCACGGGTTAACAGCGAAGTGATGGCTATTAACCGTGACAAAAAGACCATTGAGATTAAAAACACGCTGACCGGGGACATACATGAGGAGGCCTACGATGTTTTGGTTATGGCTCCCGGCGCGTCACCTGTAAAGCCAAGAAGCATCGGCGGAATTGACGGAAAAAATGTGTATACAGTCCGTAATGTGGCAGATATTGTTCACTTAAAGGATGGACTGGAGGCCGCAGGAGCGGAGAACACAGCGGTTATCGGCGGTGGCTTTATCGGAATTGAGGTGGCTGAAAACCTTGCAAAGGCGGGGAAGAAGGTTACTGTGGTGGAGGCCATGAGCCAGATTCTGGCGCCCTTTGATTACGATATGGTACAGATGCTTCACAAGGAACTGCTGGACAACGGCGTGTCTTTAATTGTGGATGATGGAGTAAAAACCATTGAAGAGAAGCAGATTACCCTTGCTTCCGGCAAGACGGTGCCAGCGGATGCGGTTATTCTGGCTATTGGTGTAGCGCCGGAGACGGGGCTTGCGAAAGCAGCCGGACTGGAGATCGGAGAGACCGGCGGCATTTTGGTGGATCACAACTACCGCACAAGTGATAAAAATATTTATGCGGTTGGTGATGCCATTGAGGTCTTTGACCGTATGACCGGGAAACCTTCACGTCTGGCTCTTGCCGGTCCGGCCTTGAGACAGGCGCGGGCGGCGGCGGATGCGATGTATGGGATTCCCAATGACAACAGAGGTGTCATCGGTTCCTGTGCACTGCGTGTATTTGGCTTAAATGCAGCAGCAACCGGTCTTAATGAGCGGAATGCCCGCAAAGCCGGAATTCCCTGCGATTCTGTTTATGTGATTCCAGGTGACAAGGTGGGAATTATGCCGGGAAGTGCACCTATGCACTTTAAACTGGTGTTTGAGGTCCCAACCGGAAGGATCCTGGGTGCTCAGGCCATCGGAAGAGGAAATGTGGACAAACGGGTGGATGTGATTGCAGCCATGGTTTCCATGAATGGCACCATCCGGGATTTAAAGAACCTGGAGCTGTGTTATTCACCAGTATTTGGCACAGCCAGAGATGTGGTAAATCAGGCGGCTCTGGTGGCTGAAAATATTCTGTACGGACGTTTCCGCCAGGTTCCGGTTACACAGGTAAGAAGCCTTGTGGAGGAACAGGCGTTCATTGTGGATGTACGGGAAAAAGGAGAGTATGAGGCCGGACATTTGAAGGGTTCTGTGAACATTCCTTTAAGTGAGCTTCGCGAGAGAACGGATGAAATTCCGAAAGACCGTCCGGTATACCTGCATTGCCGTTCCAGCCAGAGAAGCTACAATGCGCTGATGGCGCTTCAGGGACGGGGATATGAGAATGTGGTTAATATTTCCGGATCATTCCTTGGAATCTGCCTGTATGAGTACTACAATGATGTGGCCATGGGGCGGGAAAAAATCGTGACGGAATATAATTTCGCATAAATATTCTGATATTTTTATACAACTTTCAGATTGACGCAGAGTGTGTGTTGGAGTAAGTTTTTATGAAAAACGCACATTCTGCGTTTTTCGCTGTTGTCATGTGTCTGAAAGAAGCTACCGGCGACAGAACCTGCGAATCGGCAGACCAGACCGATCAGTTTTTAAGCAACAACAGACGTAAAGTTCTTGATGGTAAAGGTAGGATTTCTCATGAGCAGGCTATTGAAAAGGGGTGGTATTTTTTTTTAGGGGCAGTTGCTATTGAACGATGAGATGTGTTACTATAAAGAAAGTGTTAAGATATCAGGGATTTTGGGGGAAGAAACTTATGGAAGCAATACTGATGCGGGCTGGTTCTTTTATGGCTGTGATCATCTTGGGGTATGTTCTGAAAAAAGTAGGATTTTTTAAGGAAGAAGATTTTTATGTTATGTCAAAGATCATGGTGAAGATCACACTTCCTGCATCCATCATTGTCAATTTCTCACAGACAAAAATGGAGCCATCCATGTTTTTACTATGCCTGTTAGGTTTTGGCGGGGGTATTTTATATATGGCTCTTGGATGGATCATGGGTGGAAAAGATCCAGATGAAAAGGGATTTCAGATCCTGAATCTTTCCGGCTATAGTATCGGAAGCTTTACCATGCCATTTACCAGCAGCTTTTTTGGACCTGCCGGTGTAGTTGTTACCAGTCTGTTTGATACGGGAAATGCCGTGATCGCTTTAGGCGGTTCTTACAGTATTGGTGCTATGGTTAAAAACAGGGAAAAGAAATTTTCATTTATCCCACTGTGCAAAACACTTCTCTGTTCAGTTCCTTTTGATGCTTATCTTTTCATGTATATTTTATACTGGCTTCATCTGTCACTGCCGGCACCTGTATTAAATATTGCACAGCTGGTGGCAAATGCAAATGCTTTTCTCGCCATGCTTATGTTAGGTGTTGGATTTAAGTTGTCAGGAGACCGGACACAGATGAGCAAGATCATGAAAATGTTAGGTGTCCGCTATGGAGTGGCTGTTTTAACAGCAGCAGCATTTTACTTTCTGCTTCCTTTTTCCCTGGAATACCGTCAGGCTCTGGCAGTGCTTGTGTTCAGTCCTATTGCCGCAGCAGCGCCTGCATTTACGGCAGATCTGAAAGGGGATATTAACCTGGCAAGCGCGGTAAATTCTCTTTCCATCATTATCAGTATGGTCTGCATTACCTGTGTTCTGATCGCAGTTTTGTAGAAATGACGGATATAAGTTGTAGTTACTGTTCATGCGTTGCATGACCAGCAACGGAATTTGCCGTGGCTTCGCATTTAAATACGGCAAATTCCCGCTACCACTACGTTATCGTACGGCACTTTCGGTTCCAAAAGTGCCTACCATGTACAGTAACTATGTTGTATACAAAATGAACACCTTGTATGCAAAATAACTTTGAAATAGCGCAGGTTTGTGTTATGATGATACCAGGGTCAAAAGGTCTAAAATCCGATGCAAGCTTGCTTGCGGAAGTGCAAAGCACGTAGCAATTTGGTATCAGAGGGGTCAAAAGATCAATAAATACAGCCTGATTAATACAGGCGGGTTATTACGGAGGACAGAAAAATGGAAGCGATCCTGATGAAAGCAGCTTCTTTTATTGCAGTTATTATTTTAGGATATGGATTGCGGAAAGCTGGATTTTTTAAAGAAGAAGATTTTTATGTATTGTCAAAGATCGTGCTTAAGATCACACTTCCTGCATCCATTATTGCAAATTTTTCACAGGCTGAGATACAGCCTGCCATGCTTTTGCTGTGTCTTGTAGGATTTGCAGGCGGCGTGCTCTACATGAGCCTTGGATGGATCCTTGGAGGGAAAGACAGGGATGAAAAGGCATTTCATATCCTGAATATGTCCGGTTATAATATTGGAAATTTCACCATGCCATTTACCGCCGGTTTTTTTGGTCCTACAGGTGTAGTCATCACCAGTTTATTTGATACGGGAAATGCGTTTATCTGTCTGGGAGGTGCTTACAGTGTAGCTTCTATGGCAAAAGATAAAAACAGCAGGTTTTCTGTGGGCCCTATTTTGAAAACACTGATAAAATCTGCGCCATTTGATGCATATATCGGTATGCTCATCCTTTCCCTGATCCATGTTTCTCTTCCAGCACCTGCTGTCAGTATTGCACAGCTGATCGGAAATGCCAATGCGTTTATGGCAATGTTAATGCTTGGAGTTGGTTTTAAGCTTTCAGGCGATAAAAAGCAGATCGGAAAGATCGGAAAGATCCTTTCCATACGTTATGGTGTGGCAGTGGTGGCATCATTGATGTTTTATTTTGTTCTTCCCCTTCCATTGGAATATCGTCAGACACTGGCGGTACTGGTGTTCAGCCCTATTGCAGCAGCAGCACCTGCGTTTACCGGTGACCTGAAAGGGGATATTGGTCTTGCAAGTGCAGTAAATTCTATTTCTATTATTATCAGTATGATCATGATCACAACTGTACTTATTTTTGTACTGTAAATAATGAATGATGGAACAATTCTGCGAAAGCAGACTGGATTTTTGAAGAAAAGAGAATAAACGGGGAAGGAATGGTTATAATAGGATTATCACCAAAGAGAAAATATTAATACTTATCCTCCCCTTTTTAATACCTTGTCTGTTGCCGAAGTGCAGCAGATAAGGTATTGTATTTTCTGGCAAAAACACGGATAATAGACACGAACATAGTACATCAGGGTAAATGAGAGGATAAAGGACATATGAAATTTTATCTGGCTCCCATGGAAGGGATCACAGGATACATATACAGACAGGCATACAACAGCTGTTTTAAGCCTATGGACAGGTATTTTACACCATTTCTGGCACCGAAGCATAAAAGCGGTTTCAGCAGCAAAGAATTAAATGACATCCTTCCAGAGCATAATCAGGGAATGGAGGTCATTCCCCAGATCCTTACATCAGATCCGGAGGATTTTTTAGATACAGCGGTAAAATTAAAGGAATATGGTTATACAGAGGTTAATCTGAACCTGGGATGTCCTTCAGGTACTGTGGCAGCCAAGGGAAAAGGCGCCGGATTTTTAAAAGATACTGAAAAGCTTGCCAGGTTCTTGGGAGAGGTCAGTGAGGGAATGGAACGGGAAAATCTTCATTTTTCCATCAAGACCCGCGTGGGGGTGGAAAGTGAAGAAGAGTTTCAGACTCTTTTAGGTCTGTACAACCAGTGCCCATTAACAGAACTTATCATCCATCCAAGAGTATTAAAAGATTTTTATAAATACAATGTGCGGATGAATGCTTTTAAAGAGGGATTTGAAAAAAGCAGACATTCTGTGTGCTATAATGGGGATATTTTCCGAAGGAAAGACTATGACCGTCTTGTAAAAGAGTATCCGGATCTGGATAAGATAATGATGGGACGGGGGATCATGATGAACCCATTTTTAATGGAAGAGATCGCTGACGGAACATCCCAGAAAGTATCTGGAAAAATGTCTGCCGACAGGAAGGCAGACCGGCTGGAGAAATTCCACCGTCTGCTCTGTGACGGATATACCCATGTTATGAGCGGAGACAGACCGGTATTGTTTAAAATGAAAGAACTGTGGGGATTTCTGATCCATTCCTGTCCGGAAGAAGAAAAGCTTATGAAGAAGATACGCAAGGCACAGCACCTTGCAGAATATGAAGGGGTGGTATCAGAACTGTTCTGCCGCATGAGAGAGCATGAATAAGGGCATGAATAAGACCATGAGAAAAATTTATTGCCCTATAAAATGGAGGGAGCCGGCAGAAAAGGGGGGAATCTGCCGGCTTAGGTATGAAAAAGTGTCTTCCTGTATGGTAAAAGGTCTCATCAACCTTACAAGTAATAATATACAGGTAAATTGTGGACAAAGTTTGAGCAGACGATAAAGAAAAAATAAAATTCCTGAAGGGAAAATAAAGAAATTATGAAAGACTCCGACGGAAGCAGATAAGGAGAAAAGCTATGTATGATAATCTGACAAAAGACGATATTAAAAAAATGCAGGAAGAAATAGAATACCGTAAGCTGGTGGTGCGCAAAGAAGCATTGGAGGCAGTAAAGGAGGCAAGAGCCCAGGGGGATTTAAGCGAGAATTTTGAATATAAGGCAGCAAAGCAGGACAAGAACCGTAACGAGAGCCGTATCCGTTATCTGGAAAAAATGATAAAAACAGCCCGTATTGTTTCAGATGAGTCAAAATCAGATGAAGTAGGTCTGGGCGACCGGGTGGAATTATATATTCCGGAAGATGATGAAACAGAAAGCTATAAATTAGTGACCACAGTCCGGGGAAACTCCATGAAAGGACTTATAAGTATTGATTCTCCTTTAGGAAAGGCGATCAAGGGCCGCAAAACAGGAGATAAGGTGTATATTAAAGTAAATGACACCTACGGATATGAGGCGGAGATCCGTTCCATCGATAAGACAGCTAAAGAGGAAGAAGACCAGCTGCGCAGCTATTAATTACCAGTACATCGTTTCGTAAATAACTGTACTAGAAAGGGCGCCTTATCACAGAAAGGCAGGAAATGATATGGGCAATGATATGGACAAAAAGGGAATACTGACTGTGCGGATGATGGGAACCATATCAGTGGAATATGAAGGGGAGTTTTTTCCTATAGGGACTGCTCTTACAGGGAAGATCCTGCAGCTTTTTCTGATCCTTTTGTATGCAGGAAAGAAGGGAGTGGGCAGGGAAGAGCTGTTAGATGCATTTTACGGAAATGGAGAGTATGCTAATCCATCCGGCAGTTTAAGGGCAGCAGTTTTCAGGCTGCGCAGATTATTAAAAGAAATGCTGCCAGAGCATGAGTATATCTGTACAGATGGCGGTATTTACCGGTGGGATGAGGGAAATGTGACGGTTTCCATTGATGCCAGAAATTTTGAAAAAGCAGCTCAAAGTGCTCTTGCAACAGGAAAAAAAGAGGAGCTGTGCCACGCCTGCAGTTTGTATTACGGGGAATTCCTTTCTCAGATGACAGGAGAAAAATGGGTCAATGTGATCGGTGTAAAATACCAGGAGCTGTATTTTAAATGCCTGCGCCTGGCAAGCCGGCTTTTAAAGGCAGACCGGGAATATGACAGGCTTTTAAACTTAAGTACAGCAGCCAGCAGGCTGTATCCTTATGAGGAATGCCAGATGATGAAGCTGGACTGCCTGATCGCTTTAAAACGGTATCAGGAAGCCATGGAAGTTTATAAACAGGTGGTCGTCCAGTATTTTGAAGAACAGGGGCTTCCGCCTTCTGAAACCATGCTGCAGCGTTTCCGCCTGATGAGCGGTCAGATCCGTTACACTTCCGATATGCTAAAGGACATTGAAAATACCTTAAAAGAGAGGGAAGAAACCCAGGGACCTTATTACAGTACATACCCTTCCTTTATTGACAGTTACCGTCTGGTGAGCCGCATGGCAGAACGTTTTTCCTTTGAATATACATTATTCTGCATTACTCTTGTAGATGGAAAAGGAGCATTGCTGGAAGGCGAAATGGTGCAGACGACATCTGAGATGTTAAAAAATGCCATAGGAGAGAGTCTGCGAAAGGGAGATCTGTTTACCTGCTACAGCCCGGTCCAGTATCTGGTCCTGTTAAATGGAGCAGGCCAGGAACATGTCCTGGCCGTGTGTGAACGTGTGGAACGTAGTTTAAAGCAATGGGAAAATGGAAAAAAGATCAATTTTAGTCATCAGATCCTGGGGTTGGCACCATAGCGTCCTTCCAGATATTGTTTACCATAGGCTTCATCATTTCTTGGGATGAGGCCATTTTCTTTTTTATAAGAAGAAAGTGGATAGAGAACAGCATCCGTTCCTTCCGGGCGGCAGCACAGACAGATCTCGTCTCTTCGCATAACAGCCGGATTAAGGATCGCTGTGTTATGGCTGGTAAATACTAACTGCGCATGATGAGGATTTTTCTCATGATCCTGGTACAGAGACAGGATAAAGCGTAGCAGATGAGGATGGAGCACGTTATCTAAGTCATCGGCTAATAGAAGACTTCCCAGACGCAGGCTTTTTACGACTAACGGGATCAGGGTAAGCAGCTTTCTGATGCCTGTGGATTCTTCATTGAAAGAAACAAAAAAGGTATTTCCATCTGCTTTCCCATGGGTCAGGATCAGGGATGGATCATCGAAGCCCTGTTCTTTTGTAATGGAGTAATCTAAAATATCAATATCCATAGCCTGGAGCAGACGGCAGATGACCTGACGTTCTTCTACTTCAGAGGGCAGATCCGGGGCTTTTTTATAGTCATGTTCCCGGAAAAACAGAACCTGGCTGAACCAGGATGCAGCAGCTTTTGCACATTCAGAGGAAGATTTTGGGTCAAGATAGCGTAAAAGAGAGACCCCGGCCGGGAGAGTGGAAAAATCCATTTTCCCGGCTTCATTTCCAATATGGAGTTCATTTGCTTTGCGGGCAAAAAGAACGCCGGCATCATCAGAACCGGGTTTGCCGTAAAACATATTTTCTTCCAGGACAGCGCCTTGTTTTACATCAAGCTGATAACGGAAGAGAAAACCATTTCTGCGAAAAAGCAGGTCAAAACTTAAAGGAAGCTCTCTGCATGTATTATCCAGACGGCAGTAGGAACGGACGGAAGAGGTGATAAGAGAAAAATCACCTGCAGCCAGACGACATACATTCCAGAGCGCCTCTAATATAGAAGATTTTCCGCAGCCGTTTGGACCGTAAAGGGAGATAACAGGAAGAAATGATTCGCCGTCTCCCTGCGCTGTCAGCAGAGAAGCTTTGTGTTCATTAATAGGAGCCGGAAAAAAGTCCAGCAATGTTTCATTTTTAAATAATCTGTAATTTCTTAAAACAAACTGATTCAGCATACAAACCTCCAAAATGCGAAGATGTGAGAAAAAAACTCATTGAAGCGAATTATAGCATATGTTATAAAAAAACACAAGAACGACTGAGAAAAAAACTCATAGAGTCTGTAAATTATTTGAAAAATTGAAAATTTTTTGAAAATATAAGTCCATATAACGCCTGGTATAACGCTATCTCTGCTATGATAAAGATAAATGAAAGTATAAACTGAATGACTGTGAAACGGGATTCAGGAAGTACTGGAGTTTGGCAGGAAATGGGGCCTGCACAAAATTCAGAGAGAGGAGAAACAGGGTATGAGAGGACGAAGCAGACGCAAGAAACGAACGGGAAAAATGGTTAGTTTACAGAAGCGTTTCCTGGCATTTATGCTGGCATTTGCCATGATCTTCACCAATGTGGGAACAGATCTGCATGTCAGCTTTGCAGCATCAGGAAACAAAGTGGACTTTACCATTGGCGGTGCTGACCTGGTGGATGCCATCCGTCAGGCCATCGAAGACGAAAATGTGGTATCACAGGACAGCCTGGATTTTACCGACGGTGCCACAGAAAAGTTTGAAGCACTGTTCTTTGGAGACGGAAAGGTATATGAAGTCTATCCGGACATCCAGGGAGACAGCATGGAGGCAGAGTTAAGGGTATTTGTAAAGCTTCCGGCTGATGCAGATGATACGTACATGGTAACAGGAGAGGAAGAGGTTTATTTCCTTTACGTAAATAACGGGGAAGATACCATCAGCTGTTCTACAACTGTAACAAGAACAGAAAACGGAAAAGAAAAGGAAAAGACCACCAAACGTATTACCATAAAGAGTTATGAAGATAAGTTTGGGGATGAAGAAAGAAACATTATTTCCAAACCTGCAGAAACTGCTCCGGCAGAAAAGCCTTCAGAAGCAGTGAACGAAGAAACAACAGAAAATGTTGTAAATCCAACGGATGCAGAAAAAGAGACCACAGCTGCTGAAGAAACCGCAGAAGTTCCGGAAACTAAGGAAGATGTGGAAGAAAGCAAAGAGCAGCCGGAAGAGACTAAGGAAGAAGAGACTGAGGCAGCAACAGAAGCTCCAGAGGAGATAACAGAGCCTGAGACTGAGGAAGCAGCTGAAACGGAAGCAGCAGAATCTGAGACAGAAGCTTCTGAACCAGAGGCAGAGGCTCCGGCAGAAGAACCGGCGCAGGAAGGTGAAGTAACAGCTTCTATTTCCAGACATGGTGTACCGTTAGTTGCCATGAAGGAAGATGTAGCAGATGCAGCAGATGGGGCAGAGCCAACAGAACCGGAAAAGGAAGAAGCAGCAGAGGCTACAGAGCCGGTGAAGGAAGAAAAAGCCGAAGAACTGAAAAAGGAAGAAGCTTCTGAACCAGAGACTGCACCTGAAACTGAGGCAGAAACAACTGTAGAAGAGACTACAGCAGAAGAAACCACAGCAGAGGAAACCACAGCAGAGGCAGAAAAAGAAAGCAGACCGGAAGGTCCTGCAGGAGAAGAAACCACAGAAACACCGGCAGAAACTGAACCGGAAGTTCCGGTAGACCCGGGAGAGACAACTGTACCAGAAGAGACCCCGGAAAGTACAGAACCGGAAACAGAGCCTGCACAGCCAGCAGAAACAACAGCGGCTATCCCGGAAACATTACCAGCACCACAGCCAGAAGTACCGGCAAAAACAGCAGATGACGGAGATCTGGTAGGTATTGGTTACTGCAGTACAGCGAAGGTTTATAAGAGTACACTGAATGCATTGCGTGTATTTGATTCTGAAATTGTACTTTCTGCAGAAGTTGCAGGAGCAGAAGGCGTGACAGTGAAGCTGACAGCTTTAAGCGATGTGCTTCCTGAAAATGGCTATATTGAGGCTAATGCAGTAGAGGATGAAGATCAGCTGGAGCTTATGAAAGCAGCTGCAGATGATATATTAAAAGCTGAAAACCGCAGAGTAACGGATCTTTTTGCAGCAGACATCACTCTCTACAATGAAGATGGAGAAGCAGTTCAGCCAGACGGAAGTGTAAAAGTTACTTTTGAAGGAACCGCCATTGGAAATTCCGGCACCAGAGTCCTTTACATGGGTGAAAATGCTTCTGATGCAGAAACATATGATGCACAAATGATAAAAGCTGTAGCAGCAGAAGGTGATGCAACAGCATTTATGACAGATCATTTCTCACTGTATATAGCAGCTGATACAGAAGAGATCACCTGTCATGCAGTAAATTTCTATTATAAAGATGCAGAAGAAAAAGATGTGCTTATTTCCGGTCCGCAGTACGTGGAAGATGGAAAAGCAGCACAGGCGCCAGCAGTGCCGGATCGTGATGGATACATGTTTACGGGCTGGGATACAGATTTCAGTAAAGTAACTGGTGATATGGATATTTATGCTGGTTATGCACCAATAGCCGGTCAGGTACGCCTTACTGTAAATTATGTGTACAGCAATGGCAGTCTGGCAGCACAGCCGTGGGTTTCTCATGTAGAATCCGGTGTTTCCTGTAACCTGACAGCAGAATCTCCTGCAATCCAGGGATTCACACCAGATCAGACAAGTGTATCCTTTAATGATGCATATACAACAGACCAGACTGTGAACGTTACCTACAAAGGTGCAATAGTTAATTACACAGTAAATCATTATCTGTTAAATGTAGATGATAGAAAGCCAGCTACACCTGCAGATACAGAAATAGTGCCAGGTGAAACCGGACTGACAACTGAAGCCAAAGCAAAAGAGTATGCAGGATTTACACCACAGGCTATCAGTCAGGCAACTGTAAATGCAGATGGAAGTACGGTAGTAGAGATTTTATATGAAAGAAATTATTATACTCTGACCTGGAATACAGGAGAAAATGCTTCTTATATTGCACCTGAGCAGGTACGCTATGGTGCAGCCGTAACAAAACCAGACAAGGATCCGACAAAGGTAGGCTATGAATTTAAAGGCTGGGAAAATCTTCCGGAGACCATGACCATGACCATGCCGGCAGAAGATCTGGTAGTTACTGCGAAATGGGAAGCAGCAAAGAGAGCTGATTACAAGATCATTTACTGGACCGAAACTGTAAATGAAGGTGTTTACACTGTAAATCATGTGATAAATGGAACTGGTACAGTGGGAAGTTCTATCCCGAATGGAAGTTATACAGTACCGAAGGGATATCAGACAACACCAGTAGCAGGAAAAACGGATGGTGATGTGAAGATAACGGCCGATGGAACGGCAGTTAAGAATGTTTATTTTGCAAGAGCTACGTATACCATTACGTTTATGAGATGGAACAGTCGGAAGTGGAAGTGGAAGGAAGATGAAAGTTTAAGGATCACCGCCCGTTATGGTGTAGACGTATCTGCGAAATGGGAAACCGCCTGTGCAGATGACGGCTGGGGACCAAATTCTTCTGGAAATATACAGTATACGCTTTTAGCGAATATGCCAGCTGAAAATCTGACCATGTATGAAAAAGATGCAGGTTCAGGTAAAAAGATTATTTACTATGTGGAAGGGTTAGATGGAGAACGAACAACGTACAGGACATTTGAAGCTTCAAGTAATGTACATTTAACTAAAGAAGATCAGATGTCAATTACTGGATTTACGTATTCTGACTGGAAGCAGTATAATGAATGGTACGAAGAACCTGTTCTCTGGCTCTATTATACCAGGAATTCCTATAATCTTCGCTTTGAGAATTGTCAGCCAATGGATCCGGAAAGCATCAAATTTGAGGCAAAACTGTCCACAGGCAAACCTTCCCGAGATCCAGGAAGACCTTCATATGTAGATTCTGATTATACATTTGCAGGCTGGTATCTGGATCCTGGCTTTAAGGAACCGGTAAATTGGAATGAGACCATGACAGAAGATGGACTTACCATCTACGCAAAATGGGAAAAACCGAAATATACAGTTGATTTCGTAACTAATTGTAAAGAAGAAAAAGCTAGTATTACCAGGGAAAAAGGTTTTGTTTTAACAGAAGAAGAAGAACTGGCAGCACCGGACAAAGCAGATGATGAATTCCTCGGCTGGTATACTGACAGCGCACTTACAAAGAAGTTTATTCCAGAGTCACAGATCGTAAAGGATACAACTTTATATGCAAGATGGAGAAACTCTGATACAGTCACATATACTGTGAAATATATGTGTGGTGATGTAGCGATTGCCGATGCGAAGCAGCAGACTGTAATAAGAAATTCCACAGTAAGTGAACCTGCTGAAACAGTAGAAGGATATTATCCTGAAACTTTATCCATCAGTGCAATGATCACAAAGGATGGACAGGAGATCATATTTAAGTATAGAGCAGTACAGAGCTGGACTTATACAGTAAAATATTTACTGGAGGGCACTAAAACACCGGTACCTGGAAGTACAGTTGAAACAGGTACTACCAGTGACCAGAATGTAATGATAACCTTTAAGACATTTGAAGGATATACATTAAAATCTGATCCAGTGCAGAAAGTAACCCAGGAGAATCAGGTAGTTATTTTCTACTATGTACCTAAGACTGCAATTTATCATATACAGCACTGGTATGAAAGACCGAATGGTGAATTTGGACTTCGCTATATTGATACATTCAATACAGCAGCAGGACAGTCCGTTACAACAAGAGGACAAGAAATACCAGTTGATGGATTTACGCTGGATACAAGTATTGCTGGAACAGTAACAGATGGTACTACAAATATTCAAAATGTATTATCCCTGAAGCTGTATTACACCAGAAATACCCATCAGGTAAGTTATCAATATGAAGGTGATGTTCCAACAGGTGCACCGGCAGTTCCTGATGTAGCAAATCATAAGTATCAGGCACAGGTTACAGTAGCAGAAAATCCGAATGTAACAGGATATATTTTCATTGGCTGGACGGCAGCAACTGAAAACGGAACAGCAGTGACTACTACAGGCGGCAAATTTGTAATGCCGGATGCAAATGTGGTACTGAAAGGTTCCTTTACAGCAGCAGAGCAGAATTATAGGGTGAAATATCTGGATGAAGATACAAAGGAAGAAATCCATACAATGTCAGATCCAAGGGATGCACACTTTGGGGATGAGATCAAAGGTTATACAGAGAAAATTGAAATCAGTGGATATACCTTTGTAAGAGCTGATGACCTTACAGTAGGAACAGACAATGAACAGAACATTGTAAATGTATATTACAGCGAAGATACTAATGAGGATGATATCCCGGATAAGTATCAGATCACATTCACCTATGTATCAGCAGATGCTGATAAGGGAACTGTGACAGGAACAACCAGTGAAGTGGCTACTACTTATGAAATCACCAGAGATAGCGTGACTGGCGAGATCATAGTAGGAAATGGCCCGACAGCACAGCATCCGACCCAGCCATCTACAGTAACAGCAAAAGCTGGTTATAAGTTTGACAAGTGGACAGATGAAGATCAGAAATCTTTCGATGATGATGCAGCACTGAAAGCAGCGTCTTACCTTGAAGATCAGACTTTCACAGCACACTTTACAGCAACAGAGCAGACTTATAGGGTGAAATATCTGGATGAAGATAAAAATGTTGAAATCCGTGATATGTCAGATCCAAGGGATGCACACTTTGGGGATGAGATCAAAGGTTATACAGAGAAAATTGAAATCAGTGGATATACCTTTGTAAGAGCTGATGACCTTACAGTAGGAACAGACAATGAACAGAACATTGTAAATGTATATTACAGCGAAGATACTAATGAGGATGATATCCCGGATAAGTATCAGATCACATTCACCTATGTATCAGCAGATGATGATAAAGGAACTGTGACAGGAACAACAAGTGAGATTGCTACTGTTTATGAAATCTTCAGAGACAGTGAAACTGGTGAGATCACAGAACTTGGCCCACAGACACCTCAGCATCCAACCCAGCCATCTACTGTAACACCAAAAGACGGTTACAGATTTGAAAAATGGCAGCAGGATGATCTGACATTCTTCAATAGTGATGATGAGCTGAGAAATTCTGAATACCTGGAAGATCAAACATTCATTGCACACTTTACTGTAAGAAGAGATCTTCATTATGAGATCCATTACTTCTATGAAGATGCCAATGGCGTTGTAACAGAAGATACAGCAGCAGCGATTGTAAGTGATATCGGTGTATTCGGAGAAAAGATCCTTACGACTACAGTGCCAAAAGAATCTGAATTTAACGGAAAGAATTACGTTCTGGAACGCATTGAAGGCGCAGATAAGCAGATCGGTCTTGATCCTAAGGAAAATATGGTAAATGTATATTACAGTATGGACGAGATCGGAGAAATTGATCCAGATGAGCCAGACAACATTCCAGATAAGTATCAGGTTACTTTCCAGTATATTTCTGAAGATCCATCTTATGGAACAGTAAGCGGTAAGGTAAAAGAAGTTGTTACCAGACCTAAGAATGCAGATGGTACCTACAACATGACTGCACCGGTTCATCCGAAGGCAGAAGTAACAGTTGCAGGAATCGGAAATTATAAGTTTAACCGCTGGTCTGATGGAAATACGAACTATAGCGCAGCAAGTGAGATCGCAAAAGCCGGATTTATCGCAGATACCACATTTACCGCATATTTCAGCTACAGTGGCGGAAATAGTGGCGGCGGTTCATCAGGTGGAGGCGGTGGCGGAAGCCACAGATCAACTATCTCTAATACAAGCGGAGGTCCTGGTGTTACTACAACGATCACCCCGGGAGACGTACCAATGGCAGAATTACCAGAGTCACCGGCACCAATCGTCATTGATGATGGTGAGATCCCAATGGCAGCACTTCCAAAGACTGGCCAGACCACTGTAAAAGCAGCACTGACCATGATGTTCTCAGGAATCTTCCTTGCATTAACTGCAATCGGAAGGAAAAAGAAAGAACAGGATGTATAGAAAGAATATCTGAAATAAAGAAAATATTCCCAAACTCATAAACATACCCTGTTAGCGGAAAGCTCCGGTCGGAAACGGCCGGGGCTTTCTGCGTATATAACATACTAAGAAAAAGCGGGAACACAAAGGGAAATAGGCCTGGAGGATAAAATGGGAGGGGCATAAATGTATTGCAATCCACTGTGTCATGTGCTAAAATGAACATGAGCAAGGTATCTGGAATAATTCTAAAATATTATTAATTCAAATCTAAGCTGGTTTCACCAGTATCTGAAAGACTCTTTGCTTAAACCCAAATTAATTTAAGCAGGGAGAACAGTAAAAGGCAGTATCTTCCTGCGACATTACACGAAGGAAGGACAAATACCCTTATGTTCTCCGGTATCTTCCTTGCACTGGCAGCTATGAGCAAGAAGCATAAAGAAGAGGAATCCTAAGTAACAAGGATCATGAGAGTTTCAAGCAACAAAATAAGTCTTAAGTGACTGATAAGAGCCGCACACTGGCAAAAAAAAGCAGTGTGCGGCTTTTTTTTGATTTGCTTTTTTTGCGTTTTTACTATTGACTGCGGGTTTATTTCTTAGTATTATAATTATTAGAAAAGATAAATATACAAAACATATATATTAGTAAATCTAATATATATTATTCAAAAGGAGAATGAAAGATGGCTAAGGTAGGAATTGTAATGGGCAGCGACTCAGATATGCCGGTTATGGCGAAAGCGGCAGAGATCCTGGACAAGTTTGGAATCGATTATGAGATGACAATTATTTCCGCCCACAGAGAACCGGATCTGTTTTTTAAGTGGGCAAAGGCTGCAGAGGAAAAAGGTTTTAAAGTGATCATTGCAGGTGCTGGAAAAGCAGCTCACCTTCCAGGAATGTGTGCAGCTATCTTTCCACTCCCTGTAATCGGTATCCCGATGAAGACTTCTGATCTGGGCGGTGTAGACTCTCTGTATTCCATCGTACAGATGCCAAGCGGTATCCCGGTTGCAACCGTTGCAATTAACGGCGGTGCCAATGCAGGTATCCTTGCAGCAAAGATCCTTGCAACATCTGATGAGGAACTGTTAGGAAAGTTAAAAGCATATTCTGAGAATTTAAAAGAAGACGTAGAGAAAAAGGCTGAGAAGCTGGAAAAGATCGGATATAAGGAATATCTGGCACAGCAGAAATAATACGGAGGATAAGAAGATGATGGATTACAAGAAAGCCGGAGTTGATATTGAGGCAGGTTATAAATCAGTTGAATTAATGAAAGAGCATGTAAAAAAGACCATGCGCGCAGAAGTATTAGGCGGACTTGGCGGTTTCTCCGGCGCCTTTTCTTTAGCAAAGATCAAGGAAATGGAAGAGCCGGTATTATTATCCGGTACAGACGGCTGCGGAACCAAGGTAAAACTGGCTATTATCATGGACAAGCATGATACCATTGGTATTGACGCAGTGGCTATGTGTGTCAATGATATTGCCTGCGCAGGCGGCGAGC
>OOCW01001407.1_pt1 | contig 17050 bp, 14 predicted proteins | sample 1671201 | NCBI WGS metagenome assembly OOCW01 (sample SAMN06348132, study PRJEB24527) | human gut metagenome | biome: human gut; feature: ankylosing spondylitis patient; material: feces | host: Homo sapiens | place: China | collected 2015-10
TTATATACATATATTATATATCTTGAATATCTATTTATAAATAAAAATTCAGTATGATTTTTATAAACAGCAGTTGGATTAATTGAAAATTAAAAGGATTTTGGCTTGAGGCATCTATTATTTTATCCTAATATCAATAAAAAGCTCCAGAAATGTGGCTTTTTAACAAAAAACGGAAACAAAGTCTATGCTAAACAGAAACTTGTCTCTGAAAAATTTTAGAACCCCTGAGAGTTCTTGAGAGGGACGAAGTCACTCTCTTGCTCTGTTATGATTCTAAGAGTAAGAGTCATAGTTGTAGAATAGAAAAAATATAATCAAGAGATTTACTACCTAGAAAAATCATGCCAAGGATAATCATTTTATTAAATTGTTGATGCAATTAATCGAATTGAGGAAGCTTGCATTTGGGATTAAGAATATGTTTAATTATGAGGAGAGGAAGTAATGTCTATCCTCCACCATGAAACCTTCGACAATACAGAAAATGTGTTGTCGAGGGTTTTTTATTTTATAATTAAGTTATAAATTGATATCGTCATAAATAAAGCCAGCTTTAATAAATAAAAATATAGTTCTTTAGTATTAAGAATTAATACAATGGTAATCAGTGATAATAAAAAGATATATATATAATTAGTGAATTATATAAGTTGATACTATAAAATAACTATGTTATTCTAATAAAATGAGGTGAGAAAATGGAATCATTATTAAATTTAATAGATGAAAAAAAAGAAGTTTTAAAAACAGCTCAAGTAATGGAGTTTTTAGGAATTAGTAAACATAAATTAAATAAGCTAATTAAAGATGGGAAAATAAATGTACATAAAAATGAAAAGAATAGAAATGAATTTTATAAGAATGAAATAGAGAGATATAAAGAGGAACATGGAGATAGTTTAGAGCCTACAGTAGATGCTAGAAATAATTTAAATGATCTTACAGGAAAAGAATGGTTACCTGAAACTAAGAGCTTTTGGTATCAAAAAGGATTAGGAGCTAGTCATCCTCATGCTCAAATAGAAAAGCAACATCCAGCACCATTTTCATTTCAAGATGTACAAAGATTAGTATTGTTTTTTACTAAAAAAGGTCAAAAAGTATTAGATCCATTTAGTGGAACAGGGTCAACTATTAAGGCATGTGCTCTCTCTGAACGTATTGGGGTAGGGATTGAATTATCAACTCATTGGTTTGATTTATCAAAACATAGAATTGAATATGAAGTAGGTGAAGGTGAATCATTAAGACATATTTTTATCAACCAAGACTGTAGAGAAGCCTTAGATGAAATGGAACATAATAGTATTGATTTGGTTGTAACAAGTCCACCTTATTGGTCTATCCTAAATAAAAAAATAGACCATAAAACTAAAAAAAGAGTAGAAGAGGGATTAGCAACAAATTACTCTGATGATAAGAAAGATTTAGCTAATATAGATGATTATCAAGAGTTTTTAGATGAGTTAAAAGATGTATTTATAAAAAGTGCAAAAGTATTAAAAGACAATAAATATATGTGCATTATTGTATCAGATTTTAGAAATCAATCAGAATTTGTAAGTTTTCATAGCGATATTATTCAAATTATGAATAAATGTGAAATAGATAATAAACATGAATTAATGTTACAGGGGGTAAAGGTATTATTACAAAATCATAAAAGCTTACTACCTTATGGATATCCTTTCGCGTATGTTGAAAATATACATCATCAATATATTTTGATATTTAAAAAACAAGCAAAAAAAGTTAAAAAGAAGGCTAAGGATAAAAATAAGGAGGTAAATTGATAATATGGATTGGGAGTATAATAGAATATATCAAGGAAATTGTGATGATATATTACCTAAAATGATAAATAATGGTTTGAAATTTGACTTAATTCTAACGGACCCACCATATAACTTAAAAAAAGATTTTGGAAATGATAGTGATAATTTGACGTTACCTCAGTTTGTTGAGATAAATAAGCAAAGATTATCATTATGCAAAGAGTTACTTAATAAGAATGGAAGTATAATTTGGTTTGGAATTCATCATTATATTTGCTTTATTCAATGTATTATGTATGAATTAGGATTATTCTATAGAAGAATGAATATATGGAGATATGAGAATGGTTTTTCACGTTCTAAAAAAGTGCCTCAGGCACAGTATGAACCATTTTTATGGTTTTCAAAATCAGATAAAAAATGGACTTATAATGTAGATGATGTTAGAGTACCGTATAAAAGCCAAGAAAGATTAAAAAATCCAGTATATTATAAAAATTCAAGGGGAGAAACGAAGGAATGGAGACCTAATCCATTAGGCGCAATGAGAAGTGATATTTGGGAATTTCCAACATTAGCTGGAAAAACATTTAAGAATGAAAGAACTGAACATCCAACTCAAAAGCCAGAGAGTTTAATTACAGAGCTCATAAAAGCATTTTGTCCTAAAAATAAAGAAGGATTATATGAAGGGATTATACTAGACCCATTTCATGGTTCAGGAACATTAGGTGTTTGTTGTGAGAAATTAAATAAGCAAGGTCATAAAATAAAATGGATTGGTATAGAGATAGAAGAAAAATGGGTTTCAATAGGAAAAGATAGAATAGATGCTATAGACAAAGAATAGGGCAATATTGAATTGCTCTATTTTTGTTGTATTTAGAATACCACAGGTTCAATCTGTGGTTCCGTAAGGCTTGTAGCAGTGAGTAGAAATAAAAAAACTCCATTGTAAAATTATAGTAGGTTTACCGACCATAACTATAATACAAGGAGGTGTCCAATATAGATAATATTAGTTTAGCACATAGTAAATGGAACTGTAAATATCACATAGTATTCGCACCAAAGTATAGAAGGCAAATTATTTATGGAAAAATAAAAGCTGATATAGGAGCAATATTAAGAAAATTATGTGATGAAAAAGGTGTAGAAATAATAAAAGCAAATGCATGTAAAGATCATATACATATGCTTGTTAGTATACCACCCAAATTAAGTGTTTCGCAATTTATGGGATATTTAAAAGGAAAAAGCTCGTTAATGATATTTGACCGACATGCAGATTTAAAATATAAATATGGAAATAGGCAGTTTTGGTGTAAGGGATATTATATTGATACAGTAGGAAGAAATAAAAAAGTAATAAAAGAATATATAAAAAATCAAATTCAAGAGGATTTAGATTATGAATGAATGAGTTTAAAAGAAAATATAGACTTATTTACAGGTGATCTGATAGAAAAAGGCAAATAATAAAATTCCTTTAGAGGTGGCCAGAAAAAATATGCGGTTGGCAAACCGTTCGACGTGCGAGTAGCCAGCCAGTAGTAGAGCTTTATAGGTGCAGGGCAAACCACCCGTTTGACGGGTGGCCTTGATTTATTTATTAACTTCAAGAATTGAGTTACAACCGATACTTAAATTTATATTTCTATCTAATATGAGTTTAATTGAATTTCGAATAGATAAATTATCACAGTCTGCATAAAAATCATGAGATATTATATCTACTCTTTGTAAGTTCCAGAGTATTAATAATAATGCGCCGAGAGAGATAGAATTAATTTTTATATTTAATACTTGTTTAATATCTTGTATCACCCTCCAATATTCACTTCTTGTATTTGGAAATTCTAAGCTTACAATTAGCGGATATATTGAACTACAATCATTTGAATATCTAGAGCATATTACAGCAATATCATCTAAAATATTCCTAGGAGAATTTAATAAATCACTACCAAATTCTATTTCGCACACGCCTAATTGTGAAGAGTTACTTAGCAGGCCATCCATTCTAAAGTTGTTATCGCCTGTCTTACTTGAATTGTAAGTTGTACCTAATGACAATAATATATTTCTAACAAATACGTTAGGAAGGTTGCTATCTATTTTATTTAGTTTAAATATATCTTTGTAAATCTTATTCATAACTAAATCGCTTTCAGCAATAAGAGTACCTTCATATTTTAAGCCATTTATAATATTTAAAGCATTATTAAATTCATCAAAACTTACAGTAGTATAATGCGATTTATCATTGTCCACTATTTTTGTATTTATTATTGCAGAACCATTCTTTATATAAATAGCTTTAGTAGGACATCTAAAGGCACAAATACCACAACCAATACATTTGCTAGTATCTATTACAGGTGTAGAATTATCTTTATCAATAGATATAGCATTAGCAGGGCAAATGATATTATTAGTATTATAAGCACAATCAGGTAATGCTTTCAATTTAAGCTCTGCTTTAGAAAATTTATAGCAAGGTGCATTAGGACATTTTAAACATGATGAAAAAACAGTACTTCCATCATTAAAATGAATGGTAGCTGGTTGAGAAGGCACTACTTTAATCTTATCTATTGAACTTAAATTATTTATAGAAAGTGGGTTTACTTTATTTATTTTTTGTTTCAAAACATTATACATTAATAAAACCTCCTGAATTAGATAAATCTTCTATACTAATAGTTAGATTATTAAATAATGCATTTAAGGCCATGACAGTTAATGTTTTTAAATCAATAAGTGAAATATTTATATTATAAGTTTTCTTAATATCAGTTATTAATCTAATTACATCAGACCTATTATTAGGCAAGTTGAATCCTAAAGCAAGTGAAGTTGTTTCAAAAGTTGTTGGATATAAGTCTCTGTATCTTGATAGAATTATTACTTTGTTTTCTAATGCTTGTCTAACTGCCTTAGCTGAAATATTTAGTTCTTCACCTGGAGATTTAATTTCTATTGGAATACTAAATTTATCATCTATTATAAATGCATCAAATCTTAAACTATTATTTCCTTTTGGAGATACTTTGCAGTTTAATCCTAATATATTAAACAGTTCGCCTATTAAAGGGTAGAAAGTATCTTGATTATCTTTGGAATGATTTTGACAAAATATATCAGCGGTTTTATTAATATCATTAGTAGTAGAATATATTTTTGTTAATTCTAAGCAAGCATTATTAGTAGTTTTCTTAGTTGATTGTAAATCCGAAAACTTTAATAATGTATTAATATTCGAATAATCAATAGTTTTAGAATTAGGTGATTCTTTAACAGTTATCTCATCTATATTTGTTTTAGCTACTGTAGATAAAAATTCAGATAAGGCATCATCTACAATTGTGCTATCAATAGTTTGGTATGGTGAAAATAATATAGGAATATTATTAAAGTGGTTATTAACTAATTCAAAATCAGAATTTAAAACATCCATTAATGGAGAAATATCAAACCCACTTCTCTGTAACATTAAAAATATTGATGTACGAATTAATTCTTTTTTTATACATTCAACGTCATTAAAAGTTTGAAAGTGACTTTTATTAGATAAAGTATTAATTGAAAAACGTATATCTATTGAACTTTCTATATTAAATAAAGTTTCTTCACCATATTTCGTTAATTTTAGAAACTTTGTACTTCCCATATTGGAATATATGTTTTTTATAGAAACTTTTTCAGCCCAACCGCATGAACACAGCATAGCTATAGGGAATCTAGTATAATTTCCAAGTGTATTAACTTGGACATTTAAGCCGTTGGCTAGCTTTTCCAAAGCATCTTTTACATTAGAATACTTTTTAGTTTTTCTTAAATTTTTTATAGCCGTAATCTTAGAATTATAATCATTAGTATTAGTATCATCAATGTTCATTGGACCAAGAATTAATTCATCTTTGGTTAAAAGGCCATCTAAATCTTTCATTGATTTTAAAATACAATAAAATGGACGAAGATGCTTAGAGGTTCTTTCAAGAACTTCATTATTTATTATTTCATTAGGATAATTAATTCCTAATAGACATTCTTTAAAAAGTGGTAAGGGGTCATCAGCTGTAGCTATATGATGTCCTAAAAAAGTGAATGAGTAGTTTAGAGATTTTCCATTAATAGATTTTAACCAACCTAAAGCTCTATATAATTCTGAATATGCTTTAAATTGATTAAAAAGGGGTTTAAGAGCATTATTAGAAGATTTGTTTGATTGTTCAACTGCTCGAGAACCAGCGAAGCCTCTAGAGCTTGCAAGGCCTTGTTCAGCTAGAACATTCATATCATCTAATGTAAAAAAGTATTTATCATGAAAATGTTCATATGTGGATTTGAAAATTAGAAAAAAGTTTTCTATATTACTACCTGGATTTGGAAATCTAATCAAATTTATTCCTCCTTGTACATGTTAATAATAAAAAAATAGTTTATATTACAAATTATACCTTAAATTAGATTTTTTCAAAAGATGTAGTAAGAATAGAGAAGATAACATTATATAAAAAATAAATATATATAATAAATAAGATAGTACATATAAAATTGCTATAAGTCTAAAAATCTTATCTTTAGCATAAATGTTAAGGGGGATATATAAGAGGATGAAAGAAATAGGAAAAGTAGTAAATAGAAAAGATTTAAAATGTTAGGATAGATATCAAAAATAAGTAAGAGTTATTATATTAGAAATACTTAAAATACTAGATGAAAGCTATGTCTCAGATAGAAAAATAGGGAAGGATTTAGGTGGGAATGTAATAATAATAGAAACTATACTCGATATCAAAATGTTGAGAGAAGAAAAATTACAAGGATTAATACCAGAATATACTGAGCTAATTGAATGCGGTGAAGGAGATAATTGGACTTTTTGTACTTAGAATACTATAGGTTCGAACTGTGGTTTCGGAAAGCTTCTAGCGGTTAGTATAAATAAAAAACTCTACTGTAAATTATAGTAGGTTTGCCGACAACAGCTATAATGTAAGGAGAGTTCATATGATTGATAAAAATAGTTTATCACATACTAAATATAACTGTAAATATCATATAGTCTTTCCATATAAGTTTAGGAGAAAAGAAATATATTGAGGGTAAAAAAGGATAGGAAAGCGATTAAGGCAATTTTATGAATAGAAGGGTGTTACTATTATCGAAGCGTATGTCTGCGTAGATTATATATACCTGTTTGTAGAAATACTACCGGCTTAGCAGGTGGATATTTGTTAAAAATGGTAATGAAGCAGAAATAAAAAGTGAGATTGAGAAATATAAGGTATATGAAAAATATAATAATCATTATTTTATAAATGTTTATTGAATATTAATTTAAATAAAGCAATATATATATTTGGGGAGGGGTAAAAGTGGAGAGGATAGAGAAAAATAAGATATTATTACCATTTACAGTTTTTAAAGATAAAAAAGTTAATATTTTAATATGGTTTATATGTATAATTATGTTTAGTAATCTAGGGATAATTTTCTTGGTGATTAATGCTATAAATAATGGTAGTGGTATTGAGTTTGCAGAAATATTTGCAACTGGAGCGCTTTATTTAAATGGAGTATCATTATTAGCGTCATATATGGCAACAATAGCATTTGATTTTATTAATCAAACAAAAAATACAAAATTTATTACATATAAAACAATAACATTAATAATAAGTATATTACTATTAGCAGTTCTTGCGCTAGGATATTCATCTATATATAAAGTTGAAGAATTATCATGGATAGCTAATATATTTCAAATAATCATGTATATAGTATCAATTGTAGTAAGCTTATATATTTTTTCTTTGTCATGTATGGAGTTAGATGATCAATATGATAAATACTCTGAATATGATGATAATAATAGAAATACTATTGTTAAGAAAAGTAACAATTCAAATAATGATGGAAAGGGGAATAATATATAATGCTAGTACCATATATAGAGATTAATCAGCCAATAGGCACATTCTATATAACTAAACTTATTCCAGAAACTATTTTAGCATGTACTAAAGTGAATAGGCGATCAGAGAGTTGTATAGGTATTCAAAGATCATTAGATAATAAAAAGGTAAATCAGATAGAAAATTATTCTGATGATCCAGATGCAACATTTCCTACACCAATAATAATAGCTGTAGATAGTAAAAAGGTAGATATAAAAGGAAATAACATTGAATTTAGTGACAAAAGTATTATAGGAGAAATAATAGATGGACAACATAGAATAGAGGGCTTAAGGAATAGTAATAATAGGTTTAAGTTTGAGCTACCAGTAGTATTTATGTTTGATTTAACATCTGAAGAAAAAGCATATGTTTTTTCGGTAATAAATAGTAATCAAAAGCCAGTATCGAAGTCATTAATATATGACTTGTTTGATTTAAGTGATAAAAGGAGTCCGTATAGAACAGCTCATGAAATTGCTAGAGGATTGAATACGGATAAAGAATCAGCATTTTATGGTAAATTGAAAATGTTAGGTAAAAAAGAAGGCAAAGAAAGTTCGTTATCTCAAGGAACTTTTGTATATCACTTATTAAAATGTATTAGCAAGAATCCAGATAAAGATTCAATTGATATAAAAAATAAAAAAGAATTAACTGATGATATTTCACTTCCATTAAGATATTATTTTATTAAAAACAAGGATGAAATAATATATAAAATTATTAGAAATTATTTTAATGCTATTGCAAGAGTATTTAGTAATGATTGGAATAATTCGGAAGATTTTATTTTGGCAAGAAGTACTGGGTATGGAGCTTTAATGAGAGTCTTTCCTTATGTATACAAGATAGGAGATAAAAGAAATACATTAAAAGAAGAGTTCTTCTTTGAGATATTTAATTCGATAAAAGATGATTTTTATACTAAATATAAATTTACATCAGATGTATTTTCATCAAATGAGCAAGAACAGAATAGACTTTCTAAAATAATAATAGAATTAATCAAAGAAAATGGTGCGTTTTAAAGGTAGTCCTTTGCTTTCATCACACCACATTATATAAAAGCCACAGAAATGTGGCTTTTTATTATACTGAAATATAAATACTATAGACATCTATGATAAAATTAAAAGATAAACAACTAACAATGGAGGGAGCAAAATTGAAAGAAGGTCTATACGAACAAATAATAAACAAAGAAATACAACAACAATTAAACAAGCTAGAAGAAGAAAAATTCATTATAGATAAAGACAAAATAGATAAAGAAGAAGCAAAAGCAATCCTTTCACAATACATATCACAAATAATAAGAAAATCCCTAAACTACATTAGAGATAAAGAAAAAGAAGATAGCGAAAAACTAATAAAACAAATAGAAGCTTGTAATGACATAATTAACATATTAAGCAAAGTGTCAAATGAAGAAGAAATTAAAAAATATGAAATAGATAAAAATGGAGAAATGCTAACAGCTCTATATTCAAAAGTAAATAATAAAAGAGCATTAAACAGTAAAAAAGCAACAAGACCAGTAACTCCATTATCACAAAGTTCACTATTCACAGGATCAGGACAAGAACCTAACATGTTAGGAGAGTTAAATAAAGAAATACTATCCTGTGATTCTATAGATTTATTAGTTTCCTTTGTAAAGTGGAGTGGAATAAGATGTATTATTGAAAGCTTAAAGGAAGCAACAATAAACAATAATAAAAAGCTAAGAATAATAACTACTTCATATATGGGAGCTACAGATGTTAAAGCTATTGAAGAGTTAAGTAAGCTACCTAATACAGAAATTAAAATTTCTTATGATACAGATAGAACAAGACTTCATGCAAAGGCTTATATGTTTAAAAGAGAAACAGGCTTTACCACTGCATATATAGGTTCATCAAATCTTTCAAATGCTGCATTAACTTCAGGATTAGAATGGAATTTAAAAATAACAGAACAAGATTCTTTTGATATTATAAAGAAGTTTGAAGCTACCTTTGAAAGCTATTGGAATGATTCTGAATTTGTTTCTTACAATGGAACAGAAGAGGATAAAGGAAGATTACAAATATCCTTAAGAAAAGAACAAAAAGATAGTGATAATGATTTAAACTTTACTTTTGATATAAGACCATATGCTTATCAAAAAGAAATATTAGAAAAATTACAAGTTGAAAGAAAGATTTTCAATAAAAATAGAAACTTAGTTATTGCTGCAACTGGTGTAGGTAAAACTGTAATTTCAGCCTTTGACTACAAAGATTTTTGTAAAGAAAATATGGGTAAACCTAATAGGTTATTATTTGTAGTTCATCGTGAAGAAATATTAAAACAAGCAAGAGATACCTTTAGGGCAATATTAAAAAATAATAATTTTGGTGAACTAATGGTAGGGGGAAGAACTCCAGAAAACTTAGATCATTTATTTGTTTCTATACAAAGTTTAAATAGTAAGGATTTATGTGAAATAACATCAGAAGATTACTATGATTTTATTATAGTTGATGAATTTCACCATGCAGCTGCACCATCATATCAAAGATTATTAAGTTATTATAAGCCTAAAGTATTATTAGGATTAACTGCCACTCCTGAAAGAAATGATAATAAAGATATATTTAAATATTTTGAAGATAGAATATCAGGTGAAATAAGATTACCAGAAGCTATAGATAGAAAATTATTAAGTCCATTTCAATATTTTGCAGTATCTGATTCAGTAGACTTATCTAAGCTTAAATGGCAAATAAAAGGCTATAATATAAGTGAATTAGATAAAGTTTATACAGGTAATGATATAAGAGTTAATAATATACTTGCAAGTTTAAATAAATATATTACAGATATAAATGAAGTAGTAGGACTAGGATTCTGTGTAAGTAAAGAACATGCAAAATTTATGGCTTTAAGATTTAATGAAGCTGGAATTCAATCATTAGCATTAACAGATGAAAGTAAAAAAGAAGATAGAAATAATGCTAAGGAAAGATTAGTTAATGGAGAAATAAAGTTTATCTTTGTTGTTGATATATATAATGAAGGTGTTGATATTCCAGAAGTTAATACTATTTTATTTTTAAGGCCAACAGAGAGCTTAACTGTATTTTTACAACAACTAGGAAGAGGATTAAGACTAAGTGAAGGAAAAGAATGTTTAACTGTTCTTGATTATGTTGGGCAAGCACATAAAAATTATAACTTTGAGGAAAAGTTTAGATCACTAATTGGTAGAAGTAATAAATCTGTAAAAGAGTATATTGAAAATGGATTTTTAACTTTACCTAAGGGATGTTATATTCAATTAGAAAAAGAAGCTAAAGAATATATTTTAAGAAATATAAAATCTGCAGCTAATACAAAAACAAATTTAATAAGTAAGCTTAGAACATTTAAAGGTGATACAGACTTAGAATTAACTTTAGAAAACTTTTTAGATTATCATAATCTATCATTAACAGATTTTTATGGAAAGTCTAAAGACAGAAGCTTTTCAAGAATGTGTGTACTTGCAGAAGAAAAAGAAGATTTTTATGATGAAAATGAAGATATAATAACTAAAAAGCTATATAATCTATTATTTATTAATTCAAGAAGATTAATAGAGTTTATTATTAAAATAATTAATAACTATGATAATATTTCAGAAGTTGATTTTAATAATGAAGAAAAATTAATGTTAAATATGATGTATTATATTTTCTATAATGATGCACCTAATAAAGTAGGATTATCTTCTATAAATGAAGGAATTAATAAATTACTTACTAATAAAACTATGATGAAAGAAGCTTCAGATATATTAAGCTATAATTATAAACATATTGAATTTATAGATAAGAAAGTTGATTTAGGCTTTGATTGTCCTTTAGATTTACATTGTGATTATACAACTGATGTAATTATGGCTGCTTTTGGATACTTTAATGAAGAAAAGAAGCCAGCTTTTAGAGAAGGTGTTAAGTATTTTGAAGATAAGAAAACTGATATATTCTTTATAACATTAAATAAGAGTGATAAAGACTTTTCACCATCTACACTTTATGAAGATTATGCAATTAATGAAAAGTTATTTCACTGGCAAACTCAAAGTAAAACATCAATACAAAGTACAACAGGACAAAGATATATCAATCATTTAAAAGCTGGAAATAAGATAGCTCTTTTTGTTAGAGAATATAAAACTAGAGATGGACTTACATCACCATTTACTTATTTAGGTACATGTGAATACAGAAGTCATAGTGGTGATAAACCTATTAGCTTTGTATGGAAGCTTCATGAAGAAATTCCAGCAAGTATGATTAATAAAGCTAATAAAAGTATTATAATTTAAGGGTATTGGGGGAGAGGTTATTTGAAAAGAAATAGATTATTATATTTAATATTAACAATAATAGTTATGGTATTAGGATTATTATCAAGAAAAATAAGTGGCTTACCTAAAATAATAGAATTATATTCAGGAGATATACTATGGGCACTTATGGTATTTCTATTATTTGCGTTTTTATTCAACAAAAAATCCACAATATTTATTATTTCCTGGGCAATAATTTGCTCATATAGCATAGAAATAAGTCAGTTATATCATGCACCTTGGATAGATGCTATAAGAAATACAACTTTAGGAGGGCTAATATTAGGTTTTGGATTCTTATGGAGTGATTTAGTATGTTATACAATTGGTGTTATAATAGGAATAATAATAGATATTATGATAAATAAAACTAATATTAAAGTTATGAGTAATGAAGAAAGATAAGAACAAATGAAAATACTATAATTAGTTGAAAAACTATTAAATAAAAAGAGGAAAAACTTATGAGATTAGGAGTTATTTCAGATACACATGGAGTATTAAGAGATGAAGTAATTGAAAAACTTAAAGGTTGTGACTATATAATTCATGCAGGTGATGTAGGCGGTAAAGAAATAATAGATAAGTTAGAAAGTATAACAAAAACTTTTGTTGTACGAGGAAATAATGATAAAGATGAATGGGGACTTACCCTTCCAGAGTATAAAGAAATAGAAATGGATGAAGTTCTAATTTATGTTGTTCATAATAAAGCAGACATACCAACGGATCTAAAAGAAGTAGACTTAGTTATTTATGGACATTCACATAAGTTTAGTAATGAAAAGATTGATAATATAGTTTATTTAAATCCAGGTGCTTGTGGAAGAAAGAGATTTTCACTACCTTTATCTATGGCAATAGTTGAAATAAACTTAGATGATATAAAAATTGAAAAAATTGATTTAAATTGAAGTAGAAGAAATCTTAGTTGAAAAAGAACAAGCTAAGATTTCTTTTTATCACAAAAATAATAAATATAAAATAAATTAATCTAGATTATAACCCTAGAAGTAAAAAGTGGCAAATATATAATTAGGAGAGTAATAAACAGATGAAAATAATAAAAGTAGTAGCAGCAATACTTCAAAAAGAAGATAAAATACTTATAGCAAGAAAAAAAGAAGGTAAACCACTGGCAGGATATTTTGAATTTCCAGGTGGAAAGATTGAAAAAGGTGAAACACCAGAGGAAAGTCTTGCTCGTGAGCTTATGGAAGAGATGAATATAAAGATTGATGTTAAAGAGTATGTAGGTGAGAGTATATATGATTATGGTAATGGAAAAGTAATATCATTACTTGGATATATATCAGAAATTATAGATGGAGAAATTAAGCTTTCAGATCATGATAGATATGAATGGGTTACATTAGAAGAAATCAATAACTATAAAATAGCACCTGCAGATATACCATTGATAGATAAATTAAGATAAACTAAAAAAACATATGTTTGCATAAAGAAAGTATGTTCTGGTAATAATATCATTAGGAGGTATTATTATGGGTAAAATAATTTATGCAGAAAATATTTTTGAGGAAAGTGGAAAGTATAATGGTCATATTCAACTAGATAAGATTATGAAGAGATTATTCACTATTCAGAATAAAAAACCTATTATTGATTTTTTAAATGCAATATATAATGATAATCTTAGTGATGATACAATTATTACATACTTAAATAATGAGATAACTACACAAGATTCTTTTGAGAAAACTATTTTTGAATCACTATATAGTGATATAAGAATTAAAGCAAATGATAATAGTAGGGAATTTCAGTATTCAATAGAATTTCAAACCAAAGAAGATAAAAGCATAGCTATAAGATTATTTAAATATAGCTTTAATTTGGCAATACAAGATATTCAAAAGTATGAAAATAAAATAGTTATAAATCTACCAAAACCCTATGTAATAGTTTTAGAAGAAAGTAGAGATGTTCCAGATAAATATGAATTTATAATGAGATTAGACGAAAAAGAGTTAAGGTACGAATGTAATGTTTTAAAATATTTTGAATATGATATAGAAAAATTATATAGTGAAAATATGTATTTATTATTTCCTATTAAGATTATTGAAGTAAGAAAAGATATAAGAAAGATTAAATACAGCAAAAATATAACATTAGATAATCCGTTGATAAGAAAAATTAGAATAGATATACTTAATATAACAGAAGAAATATTAAACTATACAGGATATGTTTATGATAAAGGTTTAATAACAACTACAGAGTATGAAGAGTTTGGTATAATAATAGAAAATTTAGTTAGTTATTTAAATAAAGAAGTTGACAATATATTTGATAAAATTGATAAGGAGATTGTTAGTATGGTAGATAGAATAATTGATCCTAAGGTAAGAGAGAAATATAAGGAAATTTATAGGGAGGAAGGATTACGCGAAGGAAGAGAAGAAGGATTAAGAGAAGGATTAAAAGAAGGATTAAAAGAAGGATTAAAAGAAGGAATGGGTAAGGCTAAAATTGAAGATGCTAGAAATCTTTTAAAATTAGGAGTTAGCAAAGATATAATAGTTTCTGCAATAGGATTGAATGAAAATCAAGTTGATGAGTTAATAGAAGAAATTTCAAATGAGAAGAAATTAAATTAATTTTAAGCAGTATCAAAATAATTTTTGATGCTGCTTAATTTTGATTCTTATGACAAATAAAGTTAAATAAAACTATTTTGGGATTATAATCTATAATACTGTATAATCAAAGTATACAATATTGAATAATTGCAATATTTAGCCATACAATTTATATATTGAAAAGATAAATTTTATTATAATTATTTTCAAAAGGAGATTGATTTATCAAGGCTATATATTATCTTTTCAGAAAATGAAAATACATTATATATAGTTGAGAATTTCCTATAGTTTAAAGAACATTTTTAATATAATGGTACAAAATATGCTTGTATAAATATATTATCAAATTAATGAAAACCTATTATGTAAGTGTTATAATTAGTAGTGAGTAAAGAATGTAACAAAAAAGAATGTGTTATATTAATATCGATTTGGAGGGAAGTTGACTTGAGTTTTAATAGAAATATATTTGGAAGTAATTCTAAGGATGAGATTCTAACTTTAGTAAAAAGTAAAGAGTTTAAAGATATATTCTTAAAACATAATATAAGAAATGTAATTATTTTTGGAAGCTTAACTAAAGATGAATTTAACGAAGAATCAGATATTGATATAGCAATTATAGGTGATGATAAAATATCATCTAATTTAGATTTGAATTTGACATTGGAACTTGAAGATTTCTTAGAAAGAAGTATAGATTTAATAGATATTAATGATGAAGATATAGAAAATCTCATTAAGATAGAAGCTTTAAATAGTGAAATGGTAATAATAAAAGATAATAAATATAATGAAAAATTCAATTATTATGATGAACTATTTAAAGAAAATATTGAATTTTGGAGCAGATTAGATAAGGTAGTTTTAGAGAATGATAAAAATAGATTAAACAAGTTACTCTATGATCTAGAATTAGAATATAGGGATATTCAGGAATCTTTAAAGTTTATACAAGTGTATTCTGATAATGAACTCTTAAAAAAAGAACTTTCCAATAGTCTTAAATATAAATATTTAAGTATGTTTATTTTATATGAAGATTTTATATCAATGCTTTTAAAGGAATATAATATTTATAAAATAGGAATGACAATAGATTCAGCTATAAAGTTGTTAAAAGATAAAAATGTTCTTACTGATAAATTTGCTAATTATTTAAATTCAGCTAGATTATTAAGAAATAGAATTGGACATAGATATAAACAACCTAAGATAGAAGTTTTAATTGAATTTTTGGAAGAAAATAATGACATAAAAAAAGAATTTTTATTATTTATAAAGAGTTTTATGAGCTAAATGAAGATATTTAAAGAAGGTAAAAAATATCTGAAATGGGTTAATATAGAATTGATACTAGTGAGGAATTAAAAGAATATAAAGAAAAGATAAATGAAAAATAAAGGCTTTGCATTACTGCAGAGCCTTTAATATATTTTTATAATAATATAAAAAATTAATATTATGGAGGGTAATGAGATGAATAAGAAAATAATAGATGCTATAAAAGGGGGCCTTTGGGGATTAATAGTTGGTGATGCATTAGGAGTGCCAGTTGAATTTCAAGATAGAGAAGAGTTAGAAAAAAATCCTGTAATAGATATGAGATCAGATGGTACACATAATCAACCAAAAGGAACATGGTCAGATGATACTTCAATGACATTATGTTTAGTAGATAATTTAATTAAGGGATATGACTTAAATGAAATAGCAAATAATTTTGTAAAATGGTATAGACATGGATTTATGACTCCATATGGAATAGCTTTTGATATTGGAAATACTACAAGAAAAGCTAATTTCTGAATTTTGCGATAGTATTATATTTAGAATAGGAAAAAAATAAAAAGGCTAAAATTAATAATATGAAATTATCTTATATGGTATAATTATTATAGTTTTTATAATTTGAGAGTTAGCGGAAGGAGTACAAATAATGGAGCCAATAAGAAATGTATTTATTACATTAGAGCAATTTGAAGAAATTCAAAGTAAGTATGATGGTATATGTGAATATTTAAATGGAGAAATTTTATTTAGTTCAAGAACATCTAGACAGCATAATAGAGTAGTTAGAAAAATATTAACTAAATTAGATATATATTTAGAGGGAAGTAAATGTGAGCCTTTTGCAGAACAAATAGAAGTTATATTTAAAAATGAAAGTGAACAGTATAATTTTTTACCAGATGTTTTTGTGATGTGTGAGGATGCTAAAACTTTAGGGGAAAGTTTCATATCAACTCCTAAGATTATTTTTGAAGTGGTATCTGAAAAGTATTCTGATAATGATTATTTTATAAAAGCTAGAATATATCAAAAGTTTGGAGT
>OOCW01001410.1_pt1 | contig 17006 bp, 24 predicted proteins | sample 1671201 | NCBI WGS metagenome assembly OOCW01 (sample SAMN06348132, study PRJEB24527) | human gut metagenome | biome: human gut; feature: ankylosing spondylitis patient; material: feces | host: Homo sapiens | place: China | collected 2015-10
GAGATGTTGAAAGAGGGGGTCTAGTCTAAGCTACATACGGAATGATTTGATGATGTGCTTAGTGAAGATAATGAAAGAGGTTTTAGGCGAAGTGTCCGAAGCCGAGTGTAACGGAGCAAGTTTTTCGCCGTTTCTTTCATTATCAAACTTAGCACATCACAAACTACGGAAGGTGTAGTTAGTAGGAACAGTGCCTACCGCTAACCTATATTTTGCAACCTACTTATCCTTCTTCTTCGACATTACATCAAATACTACTGCTGCTAATAATACTAAACCTTTTACAGCCTTTTGCCAGTTGGCATCTATCCCCATAATAGACATACCATTATTAAGTACACCCATGAAGATTGCTCCAATTACAACTCCAGGTACCGTTCCAATCCCCCCATAAGCAGAAGCTCCACCAATGAAACATGCGCCAATGGCATCCATTTCATAGTTGGTTCCAGCTGTTGGTGCTGAAGAATTGAAACGTGCCACACATACAAGGGCTGCTACTGCTGATAAGAATGCCATATTTAAATAAGCTTTGAAATAAACTTTATTTGTATCAATGCCACTTAATTTAGCTGCTTTTTCATTACCACCAATTGCATAGTAATAACGTCCTGGTACTGTTTTAGAAGTATAGTAGCTATATAATGCTACGATTACTGCTAATAAAACTAAGATCATGGGAATACCTTTGTATAAAGAAAGCTTATAACCTAATGCAATGATTACAACTGATATAATCGCTGTTCTAATAACTTCTACAGCTAAGTTTTCTTGTTCATAACCTTTCTTTTTCTTAGTCTGGCGACTAAAGCATTTGAAGGCTACAAATAAAACTGTAATCGCAATTCCCATAATGAGTGCTAATCGTGGTGCACCTATGTAACTATTAAATAATGCTAAATAGTTATCTGGAAATGGTGAAATTGTAAGTCCATTAAGAACAAGTAATGCAACACCTCTCCAAAGAAGCATACCAGCAAGTGTTACGATGAAAGGTGGGATACGTACATACGCAATCCAAAATGCTTGCCATGCCCCAATAAGTAATCCTGTTAAAATACAAAATACAATTGCAACACCGATGTTCATTTTAAATTCAACGATCATCTTACCAGCAAGTGCTCCTATTAAACAAACGATAGAACCCACTGATAAGTCGATATTACCACCAGTTAAAATACAAAGTAACATACCAACTGCCAAGATAACAACGTAACTATTTTGTGCAATAAGGTTGGTAATATTTTGAGCAGACAATAACGCCCCACTTGTTTGCCATGTAAAGAAAAGGGCTACTAAAAGTAGTGCGATTACCATCGTATTTTTCTTTAAGACTTCTTTTATATCCATTTTCTATTCCCCTCTTCCTGATTTTAAAATCTGTGCCATAATCTTTTCTTGTGTTGCTTCTTCCTTACCTAACTCCCCTACGATTTTTCCTTCATTCATGACATAAATACGGTCACACATTCCTAGTACTTCTGGTAATTCTGAAGAAATCATTATGACAGATTTGCCTTCTGCTACTAAATCATTAATGATGCAATAGATTTCATATTTAGCCCCTACATCAATACCCCTTGTAGGCTCGTCTAATATGAGCACATCAGGTTCTGCAAACATCCATTTACTTAAGAGTACCTTTTGCTGATTACCACCACTTAAGTTCCCTACATTTTGTAAGACACTTGGACATTTGGTTTTGAGTTTCTCTTTGTATTCATTGGCAACCTTGATTTCGAGTTCTTTATCTATAACGCCTGCTTTACTTACCTTGTCCATCTTCGCCATAGTTGTATTGATATAAATTGGATTAGAAAGCACAAGGCCATTTCCCTTCCTATCTTCTGTCACATAAGCTAGTTTATTTTCAATGGCTTGTTTGACAGTTTTAAGCTGTACTTCTTTACCATTAATTTTGACCTGACCACTAATATTGCTACCATAACTTCTACCAAATAAACTCATCGCAAGTTCAGTCCTACCAGCGCCCATTAACCCTGATATACCTACAACTTCACCTTTTCTTACATTTAAATTCACATTATCTACAACCTTACGTTCTGTATAAATTGGATGGTATACAGTCCAGTTTTTCACTTCTAAGCCAATTTCTTTACTTGGCTTGGTACTACGGCTTGGAAAACGATTGCTAAGTTCTCTACCTACCATACCTCTAATGATACGGTCTTCACTAATATCATCTGTTTTCTTATCTAAAGTTTCAATCGTTGAACCATCCCTAATAACCGTAATTTTATCTGCTACATAAGCAATCTCATTTAATTTATGAGAAATAATGATAGAAGTCATACCTTCTTTTTTAAATTGTAATAATAAATCTAATAACACTTGTGAATCTGACTCATTTAAAGAAGCTGTAGGCTCATCTAATATAAGTAGTTTTACTTTCTTAGCTAAGGCTTTGGCAATCTCTACAAGCTGTTGTTTCCCTACACCGATATCTTTGATTAAAGTTCTAGAAGATTCTTTAAGTCCTACTACCTTTAATAATTCATCTGCTTTTGCATAAGTTTCTTGCCAGTTAAGGGCAAGTTTCTTCCCTTGTTCATTACCTAAAAACATATTTTCACCAATCGTCATATAAGGTACTAATGCTAACTCTTGATGAATAATAACAATGCCCTTATTTTCACTGTCTCTTATAGTTTTGAACTGACATACTTCCCCATTAAAAATAATGTCGCCCTCATAACTACCATATGTATAAATACCACTTAATACATTCATTAAAGTAGACTTTCCTGCCCCATTCTCACCAACTAAAGCATGGATTTCCCCTTCTTCTACTTTTAAATTAACATTATCAAGGGCCTTTACACCAGGGAATGTCTTAGTAATATGTTTCATCTCCAAAATGACTTTTGCCAAATGAATCCCTCCTATATTTAAAGGGCACTACAAAATGAATACATTTTGTAACACCCTTTGTAATCCATTCATCCTGCTACTACTTAGACTACTGATTATTTTAATTGATCTTCTGTATAATAACCTGAATCTACTAATAACTCTTTGTAGTTATTTGCATCTGCAAATACTGGCTCACATAAGTAAGAAGGAATGATACCTGTACCATTATCATAAGTTGTTGTGTCATTAACTGGTACTTCTTCACCATTTACAATAGCTGTTACCATTTTTACAACTTGTGCTGCAAGTGTACGTGTATCTTTGAAAATAGACATTGATTGTTTACCTGCAAGGATATTTTTAACAGATGTAATATCACAGTCTTGTCCTGTTAAGATTGGGAATTCTCCATTATAAGAAGCTACTAAAGCATTTGTAATACCATTAGCAACTGAGTCATTTGAAGAAAGTACTGCATCTAATTTTGTACCATCAGAATAATAAGCTGAAATAATATTTTCCATACGTTTTTGAGCTTCTTCTGTAGACCAGTTAGGTGTAGCACATTCTGCTAAAGTTGTAGAACCTGATTTTACAACAAGTTTACCTTCATCAATGTATGGTTGTAATACTTTCATAGCCCCACCAAAGAAGAAGTTACAGTTGTTATCATCAGAAGAACCTGTAAATAACTCAATATTAAATGGTCCTGCTGCATTTTTAAGGTCTAAAGCATTTTCTATGTATTCACCTTGTAATGTACCAACTAATTCATTATCAAATGTTGCATAATAAGATACTGCATCACTTTGCATGATTAATCGGTCATAAGCAATAACAGGAATTCCTGCATCTTTTGCACCGCTTAAAGCTGTACCAAGTGCTGTACCATCAATAGATGCAACAACTAAAAGATCACAGTTACTTGCAATCATATTTTCGATTTGTGACACTTGTGTTGCGATATCATTATTAGCATATTGTAAATCTACTTCATATCCAGCAGCCACTAACTCCTTCTCCATATTTTCTCCGTCTTGTACCCAGCGTTGTAAGTCTTTAGTTGGCATAGCTACACCAATCTTCTTTGCCCCCTCTTTAGCCTCCTGCGTTGTATTATCTGTAGTTGCATTACTATTTGTAGTAGCTGCTCCTGAACCACAACCAACTACTGAAAATGCCATTAAGGTAGCGACACCTACGCCTAACCATTTTCTTAAACTCTTTTTCATTTAAATCCCCCCAATAAAACTATTTCTGTTTAACATACTTCATTATATCGCATTATAAACAACATTAAAATGAATTTTATAAATATTTATATTAATTTTTATTTTCTGTATACCAAAAATATCCACCTCAGCTATTGATTTTAACTTAATTGCTGAAAGTGGATATTTTATTAAATACTTAATGAATCCATATAAATATGTTTGATTTGGTTTTCGTCTACTCTTACTGGGCAGTTTAAAATATTTTTAGCTTGGATAGCAATAGAGGCATACTTCTCAATATCTTCTTTTGTAATAGCCTCTTTTTCACCTAATAATTCTTCAAGCCAAACTTTTAATTCGTCTACAGTTTTAAGCCCCATAGCGCTTAAGATACACTCAGTACGTTCTGGTAAATCCTTCTCTACCACTCTTAAGAACTCTGCTAATAATAAACCATTGGCTCTACCATGATCTATATCTTTGAAATAAGTTAATGAATAGCCCATAGAATGAACTGCTGTAGTTCCTGTATGTGAAATTACCATTCCAGCTAATGTAGAAGCATATAGTAAATTTCCTCTATCTTCTAATGATAACTCTCCCTTTTTAAGGGCTGCATGACAGGCACTAATCTTTTCAATACTTTCTATAGCCATCACATCTGTTACTGCTGAAGCCTTCACAGAAAGCATACCTTCTACAGCATGAGATAATGCATCAATAGCTGTATTAATCGTTGTTGCTTTTCCTAAATGCATCATATATTTAGGGTCACATAAAGCTACGGCTGGGAATAAAATAGGTGCTGCAATGCTTGTCTTAGTTTGCTTTGCATCATTAGTTAAAATCGCATATGGTGTGACCTCTGAACCTGTCCCAGCAGTTGTTGGAATATGAATCATTGGGATAATCTCTTTCCCATAGTTGCCACTAAATAAATCCTCTTCTTTAATATCTTGAGCTGCTAATAAACTCATGGCTTTAGCTGCATCCATAGGAGAACCACCACCAATAGCAATAATTAAATCCACATTATTGGCTTTAGCAAAAGCTGCCCCCTCATAAGCACAAGCAATAGTTGGATTACTCATCACCTTATCAAATACTACATATTCCATATTTTGAGCTGTTAACGCAGCCACCACATCATCCTGTGCCCCATTCTTTTTAGCTGATGCTTTACCCGTAACAATCATTGCCTTAGAACCTAATTTACTAAACTCCTCACTATGATTCACTACACAATGCTCTGCCATAATTACTTTAGTTGGCATATAAAAATTCATTTGCATAATATATCCTCCTTGTAATGCTAGTAAATAAAAATCTATATTTATGGAATTTATAATCTCGTTTAGTTCTTAAGTCGCCACACATTCTTTACGATTTCTCTATTCTCTCCCTGATATTTACTAATACCACAAAACAGATTTTCAAAACCGCATTTTTCCATTACTCGGCAAGATGCACTATTTTCTTTTAAACATATTCCATACACTTCCTTGATATCAAGCATTTCAGCCATTACAGGAAGAAATGCATTAACAGCTTCTGTGGCATAACCATTACCAGTATATTTTTTACCAATGTGATAACCAATTTCCCATATTCCATCTTCAAGTGGATTCATTTGAACATATCCTATATTTTGATTTTTCTCCTTTGTAATCATAGGATAAACCAACGGCCCTTCAAAACTACCATACTGAGACATCAAGAACTCAATTGTTTCCTCAGCATCTTCTAATGTCTCAAAAACTTCGTCTGGAACAAATCTTCTGTTGTCATCATCCAATGAATTCTCATGTACATCCTGAGCCATATCCATTGTAAATTCAGTAATCATTAATCTTTTTGTTTCAATATTCATGGATTCTCTCCTTAAAATTTTGTATCAACAAAACTATTTTTTGTATTTTGTGTAAAATATAAATTTTCATCACATTAACTGTAACATAATCCTTAACGAATTCAAAGTCATTTTGTATAGTCAAAGCAGGCCAGACAATGCAATCGCATTATCTGGCCTGTCTAAATTATCATCTTGTTTATATACTTTTTCTCATATTATAACTCGCCTGCTATTTCTGTTATACGCTTATTTACATCCTTATCATATATTCCCCCATGATAACAAATAACCGTTTCAATATCATACCCCATTAAAAACACCTCTCTGACTTTTTATGAATGTGACGTTACAAGTCCGATAATCCCACCAATGATCAATAGCGGAAAAGCTATATACATTAATCCGCCTACTACCATCCCGATCAATATCACTGGAAAGAAAATAATCATACAAAGTAATTTCATGATTCCCCAGGATACTTTTAAGCCAAATATAAAAAATTTTCCAACAAACCAAATCATACAAATAGTAAATAATACTGTTAACATCTTTTTCTCCTTCTAACACTCATCCAGTTGTGAGTGATTCATTTTTCGTTGTTTATCTGATATAAAATCAGATGTATTTTTCACTCCAAGCTTGTTACTGAATTTCGGATTTTTTTCAATCTTTTCTATTATCCGAATTAATCGTATTCTCTGCACTGCATTCATCTGATCACCTCGCTAATATCCACCTTTTCTGTTGATATTGTCAGTATAGCAAAATAATCTTTTACAATACACATCCGTAGTAAAGAATTAAATCTTTATAATTCCCATTTTTTGTGGAATAACAATCGAGTAGGAAGCTAATCATTAATTGATTAGCCGACCTCTCACACCACCGTGCATACCGTTCGGTACACGGCGGTTCTTTAGTTTTCACATACTGTTAGATAATAGTCAGACATGGACGTGTATCCCAATCAATAGCTGCTTCAAATACAAACAACTGATTATCCGTTCCTCTGTAGCTGAATCCATAAGATTTATCAGAACCTGCTACATCTCCACGATATTTTATTTCACCAGTTCCCCGGCAGTGTGCATATCTTGGAATACCATCTGCATCTCTGCCGACAAATATAACATTATGATGCTTCTTTTCCTCGTAAATATCACCTCTGTCAATCCACTCTTCCACCAGTTTTTTCTCAATTTCTCTTTTTTCTGTCAGATACTTTATGATTTTTTCATTATCCTCGTTTTTTCCGGTAATCGAAAGTCTTGGGACGGGGCGGGGCAGGACTTCTGCCTGCCTTCGCCTTCTTCTCCGACCACTCCGAAACAAGCTCCGGATGTACTTCTGTTAAACTGTTATTCATAGCCAAACCTCAACCTCCTTGTGCTTAGAGTATATGAAGTTTTGGCTTTATCTTGTAGTTTGCGAATATCCGTATAAATAGAAAAAGCCCTTTGAGAAAAGGATTTCTCCTCTTCCAAAGGTTAGTTTAACTTTTACTTAGAATTATCTTTTTTAATAACTAAGTTATAATTGCTATCATAATACAGTCCAAGTTCTCTACACATTCTATCGTTCACATTATCTAACGCTTTCTTATATTCTGCATACGTTGGAGACAGAACCATTAAATTAGGAATGAATATATCGTTATATCCTTTATTTTGTAACTCTTTCTGCATTTTTCTCTGTGCAATAAATGCTGGATGGTATTTCATTATACCGTTTTTCATTTTAGCACCTTTCCATACTTTTTCTTTTAGTCTTTCATATTCACTTTCACTCATATCACGATAATAGGCTATCATCTCATCTGCGGTTCTGGTTTCTTGTGCAATCCCACCTATCATCTTCGCACCTATTCCCATAATAAAAGGAACTTTCAATGTCGTTTCATCGCAATATTCTAATATATTCTGTAGTGCCTGCTTCTGTTCCAGAGTCTTCAACCTTACATTAAGAAATGGTTTGAAATGACATTTAAAATAATCTCCCCATTCTTTTCCCGGTAGCAAAGACTCAATTGCATTTTCAACGGTTTGATAATCAAGTGCCTCATTTGCTTTGTCTGCGTCACCATCATCTATAAATTGCTTCAAAGCTTCAAGTTCTGAGTCTTTTAAAACTTTTTCCTGCACTTTTTCTTGATAAATACGAAGAAGAATACTTTTGTCGCCAGTTTCCAAAAGGCTCTGTATGTCTTTAATACTAATACCGAGTTTTCTATATACTGAAATCTTTTTTAAAGTTTCAACATCTTGTGCAGTATAGTTACGATAACCATTGTTATCTTTATCCACTGACAGCAATCCTTTTTCTTCATAATACTTAACTGCACGCTTTGTCATTCCAACCTCATTTATAATTTCATTTAATAACATCCGATGCACCTCCTTATGATTTATGTTGATAGTATAAGCGTATACGCTGCGTGCAGGTCAAGAGTTTTTCGTCTTTCTTCTAAAAATGGGCAATCCTGATTTCAGGACTGCCCATTCATTCTGCCAATTATGCGATTTTTTCTTGCTTGCACCGATTTCTGCATCAATTGATGTAAGTTTGATGTAAATCGCTGTTTTTTTAGTTTTTTATCAAATGAAGTACGTCCCGTCTATTCGGTAAAACGGTACATCTTTACATCATCTTAATAGAGCTTTGCACCTGCTGGAATATGGTCATCAACCATCAGAAGATGGAGCTTTTCTTCGCCTTCTTCTTCGTGGATAGCACTGAGGAGCATACCGCAAGAGTCAATGCCCATCATAGCTCTCGGTGGAAGATTTGTGATAGCGATAAGAGTCTTTCCAACCAGTTCTTCCGGCTCATAAAAGCTATGAATACCGCTTAAAATGGTTCTGTCTGTGCCTGTTCCGTCATCAAGAGTAAACTGTAACAGTTTCTTTGACTTCGGTACTGCAACACACTCTTTAACCTTTACTGCACGGAAATCTGACTTACTGAATGTATCAAAATCAACAAATTCCTCAAATAAAGGCTCTACCTTTACCTTAGAAAAATCAATCTTTTCAGACTCAGTTTTTACATTTTTTTCAGGTGCTTCAGAAGCTGTATTATTTACATCATTTTTCTTATTTACACCATCTAAGGACTTCATTGTTGGGAATTTTTTTGATTGCTAAGCTAACTCTTGTATATCCTTGTAAACCCTTGGAAAATGGGCTTTCCCGGATTCTATATACTTGGATACTCTTGGACGTTTTTTTGACTTTTGTGTGTCCAAAAGATGTCATTCGCCTTAAAATACGTCTTTTTATTTTATGCATGTACTGCTGTGTCAAACACAACAATACTTAGCAAGTATAACATATTTGCCACAGTATGAATAGGTATATTTTTCAATCTTCAAAGAGTTCAATCGCAGGACTCTTTTCTAAAAAATATCCATATTTTTTGATAATTTCTCAATTACTGATTTGGTAACATCTGGGTTTGCTTCTGCATATATGTTCATGGTAGTCGATACATCAGCATGTCCCATTACCTCTTGAATTACTTTGATGTTGGTTTCATTCTCGCAAAATCTTGATGCAAACGTATGTCTGAAGATATGGCAGGAGAATCTTGGAATCATAACAGGTTCTCTCTTCTCCTTTTTAGCAGCCACCTCTTCTTCTGAATTATGTGTATCCACAATTCTCTTGATTGCCCGGTTTACTGCTGCTGGGTTATGTGGCATCCCAAATCGGTTTGTAAATACAAAATTGGTCATTCCATCCACATTCTCAACACAAAAGCCTTCTTGCTTCTGTCTCTCATATTCTTCCTGAAGCACATCATATACCTGCTGCATCATAGGTATTCTACGATTACCAGCTTCCGTCTTTGGCAAAGATACTCTAAACTCACATTTATATGAATCATCCGCTCTCTGGTAATAGGTTAAGCTATGATTGATATCAATGATTCGATTCTCCAAATCGATATCATCCCAGCGTATCCCAATTGCTTCTCCTATTCTGCATCCAGTTCCTAACAAAAATACAAAGAATGGATACCAGTGATAAAAGAACGGATTCTTTGCTACATACTCCATGAATTTTCTCTGCTGATCCACAGTCAACGCTCGCCTTGTTTTTCTGGCACCACCATTACGCTTCTTTACTTCACAGTATGCTCCGTCTACCGGATTCTTCCTTATGATATCATCTCTGACAGCAAGCTGAAATGTAGGTCTTAATACTGTGTTAATTGTCTCAAGCGTATTAATCTGTAATCCCTGATTATTAATCAAGTCTGTATAAAAGAATAACACGTCTGAGTATTTCACATCTCTTACTTTCTTCTTGCCAAATGTATCACGAATAAAATGATTCCATGTATACAAATAATTACTGTAAGTAGTGCTACGCAATTCTGTTTTAGTTGATATGTACCTGTCAAACAAAAAGTTTACATCAGCTTTTCCTGCGACATAGATATCAAGTCCATCCAACTGGTCTTTTTGTAACTGTTCTTCTCTTTCTCGAAGCTTTACCAAAGACTTTGCATAAATGGTTCTTTTCTTGCCTAATGGATCAATATATACATATGAGTATCTTCCGTCGCCTTTTCTGTAACCCTCACCCTTTCTTAATACTCTGCCTTTACCATCTTTTCTACAAGCCATTATTCTCTCCTTTCCGGAGAAAAGAACCTGTTCTACTGATTAGCCTGCTGCTTCATTTGTAATTCAACACCCATTCTAATCAATTGCGAAATGGATAGATTATGAGTCTCAGCATACTCAACCATTATCTGGTATTCCTCTTCTTTGAATTTAACAGTTACCTTATGATCAAAAGGTTTATCTGCTTTTGGTCTTCCAGTTCTAGCCATCTGTATGCCTCCTTCATATCTTAGTCATATTATACTTTTGGTCTGACCGAAAGTCAATACATTTTTTCTCTCTTTGCTCATTTTTCTCCATACTTGTTTGTATTTCTTCTATATTAATGCGTCATTTCTCATAATTACTTATAAAACTCGTCATCTACAATATGGAAAGTCTCCAGATATTCATCAATAATATCCAGATTAACCAACACCAGCTGATTCACTTTATAACATGCCTTTGCATCCTTCGCTAACTGCATAAACTTTGACACACTCATTGAATACATCTCTGCTCCTTCTGAATATCTGACAAATCTTTTATTATTAGTCTTTTTAGTTCTGCTGTCCATTTGCTAACTCCTCCATTACCATTTTGCGAGCTACAGGTAACAGATCAAACTGTCGTATCAATGCTCTGTCTATTTCTTCTCTCACGCCGGAATCCTCAATGACAGTTCCACTTTTTGCTCTAATGCAGCCTTTTGAAATTGTCTGTGCATCTTCAGGCATAAAATCAGATATCTTACTTAATCCAAATCCACTTACATCCTTCGGATTTAAAATCACATGTACCGGAATATCCTTTAACTTACTGCTCAAAGGGACTACTGACACCTGCGGTGCACCATCATGATTACTTGCATCACATGAAATAATTATTCCTGGTCTGATTCCGCCCTGAATGCCATGTGGGTTTTTCCCAAAATCCGCATACACGACATCAAATTTATTATATTTACCATACTTTCTTTTTTCTGTTCGTCTGCTCATATCTATGCTCCCTTCTTGATGTGCATATCCAATCTGCCCTCATCTACAGTCACCACAATGCCGCCTGCTTCAATAACCAGTCCTACCTTAAAATAAGCATCCGCAACACTGCTGGATATAGCTGCCATATTCGCAACAACTACTCCACTGATTTGCTTTTTGCGAATCATATTCACAATCTGATTCCACTGGCGATCAACATCTCTCTGCGAAAAGCCATTGCGTCTTATCTTTCCCACGATTGAATATTCTTTTCTCTTTACAAATTCATGTATATATTTGCTCTGCTTGTCTTCAAGCATATTTACTTTTTCCAATGGAGCCTGCACTGAAAGATATTCTATGCAATCCATCTTTTTAATCTTTCTTCTCATTCTCTGCCTCCTATGCTGACTTCAAAGCCTGCTCTATCATAAAATCAAATGTCTTTTTCAAATAATCCTGCTTATCTGCAGGTAACCGCTTTAGCCTCGAATCTAATGAATCCGGTGTACAGTCTATTGCAAGTAAGCTATTTGCGTCTGTTTCATAAACTTCCATAAGCATATACAAATTTTTCATGCTCAAGTTTCTTCCTCCTTGCTCCACCTGTCCAAGTGTCGAAACACTTATTCCAGTTTTAGCAGCAACCTCTTCAATGAGAAGTCCTTTGTCCTTACGGATATCACGAATCACCGGACCAATTTTATATCCTTCATATTTCATCGTCGTACCCTCCAATGTCCTGTGCCATTTCCCTAATCATCTCTACAGCTGCATCTTCTGTCTCGTACTGACCAAGCCACTTCCCACTTGAATCATGTACAACTGTTCCGAATGCAGTCTGTGTAAATCTGCAATCCTTCACAGCCGAGACTTGTTTGTCCCGACCGGAATGATTTTCTGTTGTCGCTCTACCAAAGGACTCCGTTAGCATCCAAAATCCTCTGCATGAGATACAATAATTGGCACCGGACCGACTTCAAGAGAATAGAGCCATATGCCCATATCTGTGATGGTCTTAACAAATTCTTCCAAATCATAAATGTCATCTGTGATCTCATTCAGGCTTCTGACTACTACAACCTCAAAGTCTTCCTCTTTAAGTGTTGCAAAGAAAGCATTCAGACCTTCTCTGTCATAGTCCCTTGTCATTGAACGATCACAATACGCATCATTGATTATTACTCCATTAGGCATTGCCTGATCACGCATATTCTCGACCATCTGGACTACATTAAGTTCTGCTCTGCGTGACTTTACAAATGCAATACCCTTTGCAAGCTCCTGATTATCTGTACCTTCGTTTCCTACTACGTTAAAATCTCTTTTATTCATTTTGTTATCTCCTTTACATTTTGATTTGTATTGGAGAGTATTGGCGCCTCCACTCTCGTGGTGTGCTGTTTCTAAGCACAATTATATTTTACAAAACATCCATATTTAATTTAATCTATTGGTATTCGGCTTTTATAAAAATAACCCCGAATACTATTCGAGGTTTTTTGTTTCTTGTATATCACTTGCTAGGTGTTATAATTGACTTAACATTTTTGTAGGAGTAGCATTTTCATGATTAACGCAGACAATTTGAAATGGATAATTCCATCTAAAGAACACAGTACAATTTCTGAAAATTGTATCAGATATATTAAAGCCGGACAGCAATACAATATGAATACTGTCGATGATGAAGTAATCATCCAGCTTATTAATCAATACCTTTGTTCTCTATGTATTCCAGCAGTTAGTAATCCGAAGGTAATTCCTAAAGCTCGTGAACTCAGACGTTTTGATTATGCCAGCTATAAAAAAATTTATAATCTAAAAGATAAACGAGATATTGTTTGGTTAAAATTCACCAAGAAAAAACATCACATCGGTGTAATCGGAGCCAGTTGTGACATAAACTTTAATTATGATACTACATCAGGCAAAATAATATCTCACTTGGGCGAAAGTTGGGATGAATCATATGTATTTATTTTTCCACTATATAATATTCCAGAAGAGCTAAATCGATCAGACATTGAAAGTGGCATTGGTAACTATCTCATAGCAAATAATATACCTATTATTGACTTCTATTCTCACAATTATTAATTACAACAAAATAAGCCAACTGCTAGTCTAACAATTTATATGTCAGACTAAGCAGCTGGCTTAGCTAATAAGATGTCTATTATCTGTTCAATTTTTGACAGTTCAAATGGATTACATCCCTTAAGTCGTTGAAATATACGTTCTATACCATCATTCCCCTGTAATTTATAATTTTTACCGAAATAGAAGTAGTCAGCAGAAACATCAAATATCTGGCACATTTGGATAACATGTTCTGGCATACACATAGTTTTTCCAGTTTCAAAATTTGAAACGCTTTCCTCTGAAAGAAACAATAATTCCGCTAGTTCTTGCTGCGTCATTTTCTTCTGTTTACGAATTGTCCTAATTCGTCTTCCAAACTCAACAGCATTATAATGAATTGTTTTGTGCTCCAACTTTCCACTGACACCTCCTTCCTTTCACAACAAATTATAAAATATTATTTACTCAAAGAACTTCTCTAGATTCTTTACCTGAGCATACTCCTCGATTCTTTTTGTTTCCTCAGGATTATCCTTTAAAAAAGCTCCTATTTTTTTTAGCCATGGATAGTATTCTGAAACCATCGTTATATTTTCAGGATCTCTAATCATTTCTATAGCTGTTTCACAATCCGATACCCCTTTTGCTAAAGCATAGCATTCAATAGCAGGTATAGCCTTGTCTTTAGCATCTTCTATCATAAAATCAATGATTTGCTCTAATACATGATAGTAATCCTCCTGAAAACTCAAATCTTTGACAATACTCTTCAAAAGCTCATCAGATAAGGTTTTCTTTTTCTTTTCATAATGGGATGCATAGTCCCTAAATCCATTTTCATGACCTATTACAATATCTCCACAAGAAACAGTACTGTCTCTTACCAATGTTTTAACTCGAAACTCCTCCAATTTATTCTTCAAAGCAATAGTGTTTTCTGCCATATCTACATTTAACAACCCTTTAATTGTTGCTAACCATTCATCTACTGTTACCATATCAGATTCACCAGTCATTTCTGCCCTCATAATTGGTTCTTTTACAGACCAATATAAAAGCAGACATATTTCCGAATCTGATAAATCTAGGCTTCCATTGAACCAGTCTACAATAAGTGGATACTCATCATCTAACGAACTCATTAATAAATTACGAACAATAGCAGCATCCGAATTAGGGATGAGTATATTATTTCCCTCCTTAAAATCTGATACCTTTCTTAACGCCACCTTCTCCACCAAAAAATTCATCTTTTTACGCAAATTCCTAACATAACTCTCCTGTGCCTGTTCTGAAATGTTCTTCATTGTTAAAATATCCTTGTAAATTTCTGCAGCTCTTATGCTCATACTTATGACTCCTCCAACGTTTTTCTTTTATTATATCATCGGGATTTCTTTTTAACAGGAACCAGTTTTGATATTTCTGATTCCTCTTTATGATTATAGAATACTTACTTTTTTCATTTCTGCATAGGACACACGATGTCAAAAAAAGAAGCAGAAATCAGTGAATTCCATCTGCTTCCTACTTCTTTTCCCTTTAAATTCAGTATTAAGATATGACATGCAATGTCCTACTGTTTATTTTTTTCTTAGTTTTTATTATAGATGAAAGAGATGTCAGTCCCATTTGTTCCAGGAACTCATTACATTCATCTATGCTACACTGGTAAAAAACATGTATTAATGCTATATAACCTCTTTCTATTTTCAAGTTTGTTCTAAGTTTGTAACCAGCGAGATCTATGAGTTTGTCACTCTCCCATGGTAAAAGTGACATTGCGATACAGCAAGCAATTATAAATTCTAAAGAAGGCAAATAATCTTCCTTGGTTCGCATTCTAGTTATTGTGCGCTCATCTATCCCAGTAATATCTGCTAACTCTTTTTTTGAAATATTATATTTTTCATCCATTAGCCATGTGAAGTATAACCCAAATGAATCCCCCGGACCTAGACCTCCTGTACCATTAACATAACCCCCCACCTCATTCATAAGATAGCTAGTACTATCTATTACGACACGACCTTTGCGTGACAGTTCTTGATATTGTTTTGCATGTATGAAATATGTTCTCACCTTTATTTCACATGTGTTATTTCTAGGCTTTCTATGTAAATGACCTCGATTGATTCGTGTCAAAAAATACAATGAAGGATTCTTTTTTACATCTTCCGAATAATATACTCCATCATTATTAACAACTATCGTATTATTTAAGCATATGCACAATTTATTCTGAAAATAAAAATAAGCACCTGAGCTTATAATATCTTTAAACTGATGGTTTCTTTTAAACTCTTGTTTAACATCATTTAAAGAAAAGGCATACTTATCGGCTACAAATACGCCATTACTTAATGTAGTATTTATAATCTCTGACATTTCTTTATTCGATAGTTTTTTTCTATAATTACTAATTTTCTTTTCGACTGCTTTGTTGACTTCTTTATCTGTTTTCACCATAAAGACTACCTCCAACTATATATATGATTATATCACATCATTCTCTATATGTATCTATCCAAGAAACAAGGAAATCATCTTATCAATCCTGTCCAGTTCATCCGCACTACAGCCACTAAGCTTAGCCATTATGCTGTCCATTAAAGGATTCTTAACTTTTGATGCACTCTCTATCCCATAGTATATGTAATCAGATGTCACCCCGAACAGCTCACATATCTTTGCTATATTCTCAGGCATACACATTGTCTTGCCATTTTCAAAATTTGAAACACTTTCTGCTGTAAGATATAATTCTTCCGCTAACTGCTCCTGTGTGAACTTGTTCTGCTTTCTGATTGCTCTGATTCTCTTTCCTGTCTCTACTGCATCATATTTGTAATTCATATTTATCCGTCCTTTCGTTTCTGTCGTGGCTAGAAACGTCTAAGAACCGATAAATACTCCTCGATATGTAATTTTCTGCAAATAAAAAAGGACACATGAAAAACAGTTCCAGTCCTCAAACTGGTTTCTAATTTTTCATGCGTCCTTAGGATGGCACCTTTGCGTATCATCAGCTTACGCTTATTGCAGGTGTCTCCCATATCATGATGACCACTAATTTAATTGTCTTGTCCTGTTGCGACCAAATATCTGCCGCAGCATCTGATGTCTGACTGTATTAATCAGATATAATACTTATCCTGTTCTACTCTATCCAGTAGCTCGCCTTCCTTGAAATTCTTCAAGGTCATTACTCTGCCACAATGGTGACATTTCATCATTACTCTCGGCAGTACCAGATAATTTCTGTTACCTGTAACCATGTATGAAACTTTCATACTCTTCTTACACTTCTTACAATAAAAATCTATAACTTTTAACTCTTTGTTCAATTCAGTTCGCTCCTTATTCATACAAAATCATCAATCTACAATTCT
>OOCW01001417.1_pt1 | contig 16883 bp, 13 predicted proteins | sample 1671201 | NCBI WGS metagenome assembly OOCW01 (sample SAMN06348132, study PRJEB24527) | human gut metagenome | biome: human gut; feature: ankylosing spondylitis patient; material: feces | host: Homo sapiens | place: China | collected 2015-10
CTATTTTTATATTACTACTTTTTTATAAAAGAAAAAAGAGGAAATTTATAAAAAATTCCCTCTTTTTTCTTTCAAATTTTATTCTACTTTTTCAAATCTCATTTTATAATATTCCCAGTTTTTAAAGTTACTAACTTTTGTCTGTTCATATTCTTCTAGTTCTTTTGTATACCCTTCATCAATGGTTTTATAATTTTCTTTATAAATAACCGGAACTTCTTTTCTTAATTCATTAATATAATCGAAGAATGGATCTTGTCCTGAATAACCTAGTAATTCTAATACCATTCCACCTAAATAGTTGGCATTAATTCGATTATCCTCTGGTAAATCTAGAGTTTCTTTTTTCTCTTCAAAATTAATCATTTGAGCTGCTTGTTCATTTAACCAAATTACATAAGGCGTTGAATATGTATTAATGATATTTTCTACACTTGTTTCATCACCTACATTTACTCCTAATTCTTTATATGATAAGTAGTTATCTCCTAAGTTTGGTAAATGATCGCCAAAGAACACTAATACTACTGGCTTATCTTGTGCTTCAAAGTAATCTGTAAGATCTTTAATCATTTGGTTAGCATCTCTAATACCTTCCATATATACAGATAAAAAGTCTTTTGCCTCTTGTGAAATAGTTTTTGATACTTTTACATCTGCTATTGGTAAATCACCATATTTTCTTACAGTATATGGCATATGATTTTGAATAGATGTAATGTATGAGAATAAAGGTCCTTTTGAATCATCAGCTGTATGTGCTTCAAACTGTTCAATAATACGCTGTGTTAATACGCTATCTGCAACCATATTCCCTTTTTTATCTTCTTTAGTAAAGGCTTCGTTAAAAATACTTTCTGTCATACCAAAATATTTATATACGCTGTATCTATTGTAGAACCAACTATCCCCTGGATGCATAAATAATGTTTGATAGTCATTTCCCGCAAGTACTCTGGCAATTGTTTGTGTGTTTCTACCCACTACTCTAAATGCAGATGTCGGTACACTATTTAACATGTTTGTTTGCATACCTGTCATAACATCAAACTCTGTATTAGCTGTTCCACCACCGAAACCAGGCACTACAATATGTCCTGCTATACTATTTTTTGATTGTGTAATTTCTCTCCAATATTTATATGGATCTTCTTCTGGTGTATAAGTAAAGACTTCATTCATACCTATATCTGAAAATGCTTCATTCATAATGAATATGACATTAGGCTTTTCTTCTGGCATTGCACTTTCTGAAGTTGTATATGTTTTTATAAGATCTTCAACTTCTTCTTTTGAGAAATTTGCTGGTTTTTCTACAGGGTAACTATTTAAATTATATAAGAAACAATATGTAAATCCTAACTCATTAAATACCCTACTAATATAACTTCTATTACTTACATGAAGTTTATTGTAATATACCTGTTTTGAACTATAAATATATTTATTTGCAAAGAATGTAACTATTACTACAATTACACATCCTATAATTCGTGTACGTCCTTTCAATTTCTTTGCTTTTATAAAATATCCTATTACTAAAAACATTATTACCGCTAAAATAATTAATGCTAATAAATCATATTTTATTTTTACTTGAAAATCTGATACTGTATTCACTGCTTCTTGAACTAATTGAAAGTCTCTTGGTACAAACGGATCATCTCTTAGTTCAATTTTTAATCTATTCACTAGAGAACCTGCATTAAAGATAAAACTGGTTATTGCTGCTGCATAAAATAAATTATTGATTACAAAATATAATAATATGAGCGCTATAAGTGGGGGTAAATAATTGACTAATAATATAAGTGGTTGTTCACCTATTAGTTTTAAAACCGCTCTAGATGAACCTGGTTGTATATAAAATGTTGAAAGTGTAATAAACATAGCAATTATAGGTATAAGTGCTATAGTGCATATCCAATTAAGTTGTATTTTTTTTCTTGTGCCCATTCTGAGTTTTTGTTTTGTATTCTGTACTTCTTGCTGGACTTTTTCATTTTCTAACATTCCCTGCATATCTGCCTCCTTTATTGTTAGCTACTTGTGTCCTTATAAACAAGTACTTATTTTTCAACTAAATTCTAACATTAATTTTATATTTTTTCCCCTTTAAAAGCAACGAAAATATATTGCTATAGCTTTATTGTAGCTTCATATAAATATGCATTATAATATAACCAATACTATACTATATTGGAGGTTATTATGTCTTCTAACCAAAAAAGACTATATCAAAACAAGCTTAAGTTTAGCTTAATATTTATTTTATCACTTATACTTATATGCTTAATATTTATAACTTGGCCTATTTGGCAAAGCTACAATAAGTCCGTAGATATTATGCAATTAATACCCGATACCAAACCAGTATTTACCCTATCGTCTATTCTACCCTATGAGCATGAAGTAACTATGGGGATTATTAATAATTCCTTCGACTCCATTTCTTCACCTAATCTATCTATTGATACACAAGACTTAGAATCAAACACAAATAAATTATTAGAAGACCTTCAACTACTATCAAATAGTTTACCTTCAAATAATAACGCTATATTTTTGTCTGTGTTACCTGCAGAAAATATTACTACTGGAGCTTATATTGATATTTTTGCAGACTTAAATACTACACTTAAGGCTAATAACTTATCCAACGTTCAGCTTATTCCTTACGTTCAAACTGAGATTTCTAGCAGCTCTTTAAATCATACGCTCAAAAAATACCAAAGCTTAAATAGTTCGTATATGGGGTTCACTATTTCCTCAATTGATGATTTAAAAACACTTGATAAGATTTATAATACATTGGATGATTCTATTACTTTAATACTAAACGATGTCATTTATCAAAATAATATCTCTGATAGCTCAATAGGGGCTAAAATTATTAATTATGTTTATTATAATTTAGCAATCAAATATCCACGTATTACAACTATTTATACACCTTACGTTACACTTAGTCGTAATAAATGGCTTAAGGATGTAAATGCTTCACTACTTCCAACTTTAGATAAACGCTATATCAGTACTTATGAGCATCTTATTTCAAAGCCTTGGATTACAACAAAACCAGGAGAAATCACAAATAAATCTCCTTATGTAACTTTAAAGGATTATGATACTTTATCTAATGACGTAGAAATCATAATGTCACCTGATTCACCACTATTAAAGGCTTCTAAAGACAAAAATGAAAATATAGCTTATATTAACTATCGCATTAATTCACAGTTATTTAAGGTACAAGCCTATTATCCTTATGAGCTAAAATTAGACACTAATGTATTGCCAAATGGTATCAATCGTTTTAAAGCTTTAGCCTATAACAATTTAGATACTATTATCAAAGCACCTAGTATTGATTTAATAATTAATAATGATAATGTTAAGGCACGTCCAGCTAGGCTTCAAAACACCTATACATTAGATCAAAAACCTAGTTATACATCTGAATATATTCCTATTCTTATGTATCACACAATCGCCGATACTGTTGCACCAGAGGATGAAAACAGCTGTGTTGAAACAAACGTATTTGAAAGTCAAATCAAAGGACTACTAGATAATAATTACACACCTATTAGCTTCTATGATTTAGAAAACTATCTAGAAGGTAAGGCCGGTCTACCAGAAAAGCCAATTTTAATTACTATGGATGATGGCTATCTCAACAACTATACATTAGCCTACCCTATTTATAAAAAATATAATATTCCGGCCACATTATTTGTATCTCCTTATTACATGCAACAAGAAAATACAGATAGACACTTCGGCTTTAATGCAGCTAGAGAAATGGAAGCAAGCGGTTTAATAGACATCGAATCACATGGATACAATCATACACCATTTACTCATCTCTCACTACGAGATGTTAAATATCACATTTCCATCTCAAAAGGTATCTTAGAACAAAATTTAGGCAAACGTGACACATTCACCTTCGCCTATCCTCAGTTCCGCAATACCTACCTCACTCGTAAAATCCTAACAACCCAAGGTGTAAACTTCCAAATCACCAAATTAGCCAAATCGGGGACAGGTCTTCAAAGTTCACGTTTAAAACGTATTAATGTACCAAATACAATGTCTCCTCAAGAACTCATTGCCACTATCGAAGATCTCACTCATTAATTTCTAGGATATAGGTTTTGGGGGATATAAATTTGGGGACAGGTCTTTAATATTGCTTCTAGTATGATATAAAATAAAGAAGGGTTATTCCACTTTCAATTAAGTGAAATAACCCTTTTCTTATCTATTCTATTAACTAATTAATTAACATTTTGTCATTATAATCTTTTTGTAAATCATATCTCAAATAATCTATGAATTGATCTAAGAATGTTGCACATTCTGCTTTTGTTACATATTTTTTAGGGAAAATATACCCATTGCTTACTGTAATAATCCCTAATTTACTAGCTGCATATAAAGAACTCTTTGCCCATGATGAAATTTCTTTATCATCTATAAATGGTGTATATGCGTCCATCGTTGCTAATCCTAATCTTTCTAATCCTATAGCACGAATGTTATATAAATACATCATTTCTCTTGTTAAATATGTACTACCTCCAAAGGTGCCTCCACTGATTAATCCTGCATTATAGGCTGCTACTGCATATCTATAATTTGGATCAGTCTCTCTTATATCTGTAAATGGTGATACTTCTACTTTTTTCTTTTTAGATGTCTTTTTAGCTGTTGTATCTTCTGGCAATTCTATTTGTAACGCTGTAACTAACATTCTAATATACTCACCTTTAGTAACTACTTGATTTGGTGAGAATGTAGCCGCATTATCATTGAATATATTCATACTATACATTTTCTTAATCTGTGTTTCTGCAGGATGCCCTTGCAGATTTAAATTAGTTGGTAATGCAAGTTGTTCGATTGTTGGTGTATTTTCTACACTAATCATACCTGATAACTCATCATCATATAATATTGGACTACCTTGTAAAATATTATAGCTTAATGCACCTTCATTTCTAATAATTTCCTTGTAATTTCCACTCATACTAATGGCTGTTGGTTCATTTGTATCATACTGTATATCTCTATGAACCGTATATGTTGGAGTTTCCTCTATTGAGTAACCTTCTCCATTTCCACGATCTATTGTAATCGTTCTTCTTTGAGTCTCTGATTTAGCAAATGCTTGTTCATATCCATAAATAGGACCAAATACAGATACTGTTACTTCACTATTACTTCCAGCAGTATATACAGCATCATATTGAACATCACCTCTATAATACAATACTCCTGGAGTGTAATCCTCTAATATACTTTTTGTATAACTAGATTTATCACTATCTAATTTATATGTTGTACCATTTGCTACAACTGTTTCACTCCATTTTTTAACTGTAGATACTTTTTTAGCTTGTTTTAAAGTTGCATCATATACATATTGTGTTTCAAATGTGATTGATCTTGTTACCCTTGTTGTATTAGTAGCGTTTTGACCTCTCATAACATATGATTCTGTGTAACTTCCTACACCAGCTTCTTTATCCATCTCTTTTCCCGGTTTTATTTCAATAGTTCCCTCTACTGTTTCTGCTTTACCTGAAAGATATACATTTTCTTTATATGGTAATGTATACTTTGAAACTTTCTTTGTATTTGTTTGTGCTAATTCTGTTGATGTTTTTAGTTTAATACCTGAACTAATTCCACCAAAATATCCCATCTCACCTTCAGCAGCATAAATAGAACTTGTTATTAACATAAAACTTAGGCCTAATGCAAATATTTTTCTCATTGGTTCCTCCTAATTTTCTACAATTATAATATAACCGTCGGCACTACCTGTTGTATCTTTTAAATTAGTAGATATCATAGCACTAATAATGTCACCCTTTTGTAACTTGCTAGGAGGGATAACCTTTCCATCCTTGATTATTATACTATTTGCCCCTACATTAATAGTTGCTCCTATATTTTTCTTACTATATTCAAGCCATTTCTTTTGGCTCTTATGATAGTAGTACACATCTTTAATACCAATACTATTATCATCAACTTTGTAGACCTGTCCCTTAGCAGCGTTAGTTACATAAGGCATTTTTACAACCATCTGTGCTTTATCACCAACTGCAACTACAGTATATACATTATCTACTTCTGACTCTTCACCATATGCTAAGAATTTTTCTATTCCACCTGCTACATAGCCCCCTTCATCATAGAATTTAGTATCTACATCAATAGAGAATGTACGTGGTGTTGGATGGAAGTACCATTTATTTCCGTCTAATAATGAGAATGTCTCAAATTGGAATTCTTCGCTATCCTTAATTTTCTTAATTCTACCTCTAAATACTTCTAATGATGCTGTTGTTACATCACTCGAAACCTTTCCTACTGCTAATTTATTTCCACCAGTTACTACTGCTTGTAATACATCGCCAACCATAATATTATGTGATTCAACTAATTTATTATCTCTAACAATAATTGCATCTTCTGCAACATATAAAGTTTCTCCTGATAATAATTTAATAACTCCTGATGAAGCATATGTTACTGTGGATGGTTCCAATGTGTTTTGTAACTTACTTTGGAAATTTATTTTAGCTGCATACTCTTTCCCCTTGTAATTTTCAGCAGCAACATATGCATATCCTTGGGCATTTTTTAGATTTCTACTTATATAATCTAATGAAACCTGATTACCAATTAAGTAGGATTTTATATTTTGTGTATTAATATTAAGACGTAGTAAATTATTATAACTTCCCCAATTAAGCTTTCCTAATGCTTGTGCATTCTTCAAATTTAATAGGTTCTTATATTTATCAATAGCAGTAACTTGCCCTCTATAAATATTAGAAATAATACGTGTGTCATTATCAACGACAACTTCTTCTATATTTTCTTCTATAATTCCTTCACCTAATATCTTTTGTGAAACTAATATTTTCACCCAATCACCAGGCTTAATTATACTAATTGAACCAGGTACACCACCTTTAGTCACAGGAGTTGATAAATCTAAATCATATGAATAAATATTTCCTTTTTCATCTTCAAGAATAATATTAGTTGCACCTTCCGAATTAAAATTAAATGTATTTACTTTAGCATAACGCATTATATAATCATTGTACGCACTAATATATGTAACATATTTATCTTTATCCATCCTAATATAGATACAATCACCAGCTTTAATGCTTCCTATTGTCGTATCTCTTGAATCATATTTAAAATAAGGGAACATCTCATCTAAATAACCGATTTTATCTTCAGTTTCATAATAAGGTTGCTTTTCTACACTAATTTCATTAGCATAATAACTTCTTGTAATTGTTGCCCCATTACTATTTCTATATGTTATATATCCTAATTGAGGATTGTTTTCTATAACAATTCCTCGGTCTTCAGAATAATTGTCATATAATGTATCCATATATTCTTGTTGATCATAATATACTGGTACACTAGCCATTGTACTTAAACCTATACTCACAGCTAGCATCATAGAACCCATCATAAACCATCGTTTCTTCATACACTCTACCTCCTATTGTATTTATAACCCTGTCTTATATATCGGTTCAACCATATATTAAGTTTATGGGGACAGGTCTTTAAAATTCATGTTTGGGTATCAAACATGAATTTTAAAGACCTGTCCCCATTTATTAGTTGGCTACAAGCATATATATATTATCGCTTACTTTTTTATCTTGCATCCAGATAGAGTATTCAATATAGATTTTAATCCCTTTTTCTAAAATATACGTGTCACATTTATGTGTCTTTATTTGAATTTCCATTTCTCCATATGGTGTATAATAAATTGTTTTATGTGGCATTTCCTTATCAAAAGATAAATCTGCTTTCATTCCACCATATCGTTTTACAGATATTTTATTATCTTTAGCTTTTATCATTGTAGTAACATTATTTTCAGTTTCTTTATAAGTAATAAATATTCCATCATTTTTAAAAGCAAGTTGACCTTTATAACTTACTTCATTTGTATCAAAATGTGTGTCGTATGTTTGTTTATCATATACTTTTATTGTTACTTGTTTCATTAACTTTTCCTCTATACTATCGTTTATTAATCATAAATTTAATTAATTATATAATATTCCTAGCAATATAATAAGGTTATTTGCGGTACATATTCTATCACAAATAACCTTATTATATTCTATACTATATGTCTATTATGAACTTAATTATAAGCTTGCAAGTTCAACTAAATTAGTTATAAGTTCTGTTATTTCAATACCTGCTGCTTTAAAAAGCATTGGATACATACTAATAGATGTAAAACCTGGTAATGTATTAAGCTCATTAAATATAATTCCACCATCTTCTTTTACAAAGAAATCAATTCGTGAAATACCTTTTCCTTCTACTGCATCAAATACATCTCTTGCGTATTGTCTAATCTTTTCTTTTGTTTCTTCTGGTAAATCTGCATCTACTACCGTTTTTGATTCTGCATTATTATATTTTGCATCAAAATCATAAAATTCCGCTGCTGCTAAAATTTCACCCACACCTGAAACTTTTACCTCTTCATTTCCTAATACAGCTGTTTCTACTTCTCTACCTACAATAGTTTCTTCAACTAATGCTTTTTTATCATGTTTCATAGCTTCTCTTAAACCATCGACTAACTCTTCTTTGTTTTTAGCTTTAGATATACCTACTGATGATCCTGCATTAGCTGGTTTAATAAAATATGGATAGTCAAAAGCAGCTTCAATCTTTTCTACCACTTGATGAATATCTACTAATTCTTTATCTTTTACAATTACATATTTCGCTTGAGGAACATTTTTTGTTGCTACTGCTATTTTAGTAAATGCTTTATCCATTGAAATTGCTGATGCTAATACACCACATCCTACAAATGGAATTTGTGCTAATTGGCAAAGACCTTGGATTGTTCCATCCTCTCCGTTTTTCCCATGTAATACTGGAAATACTACATCAATGTTAATTTTAATTTGTTCTGTATTCCCTTCTTTGCAAATCCATAGACATTTTTGTGTTGCATCTGGGCTAAGAATTGCAGGAATACCATTTGTTTGCCATCCGTTTTTAGTAAGGTCTAAATCATTACCTTTGTATAATAACCATTTACCTTCTTTAGTAATTCCTACTGGATGTACTTCATATTTAGTTTTATCAATATTAGTTAAAATAGTTGTAGCTGACTTAAGTGATACCTCATGTTCTGATGAGCATCCTCCGAATAATAATAATACATTCTTTTTCATTGTGTTCCTCCTATTTACAGAACCTATATTATCTAGTATTTTCCTATATGTTATTATTATATTTTAGTACGTTATTATTTATTATTCAACCACACAATCCATATTTTAACCGTAAAACTTTAGTGTTCATTACCATCCTTGTAATTTTCCTTATGCAAGCATGAATTCACTGCATCTACAACTTTAAAACGTATTTCATAAGGACGTTCTGACTTAGAAATAAGATTATATTGCTCTGATGTTAGCTGCTCTTGCAGTTCCTCTTTACCCTCTATTGGAACTACTCCCGTTGCAGCATCTACATAACATAATGGTGGAAACATGATACACCACCAGTTTTGTCCTCTACCTTCACCTATAATTACACGACAAGCCTCATATTGCCCTGCTGGTAAAACGATATCACCATAAGCTTTTGTTGGAAAATTTGCTTTATCTAAAAACACTTGAACCTCATAGTCTTTTCCCCAATTCTTTATTACACGCCCTGCTACATTTTCAATCTCATCTGTATGTGTTTGAATAATCATCTTACTTTCCTCAATGTTTTTAGCTTCTTTTAATAATGGCTCCATATACGCTATAATCTCATCTTTTACTTGTTGCTTAAGTAACTGATCCTCTGTACTATCACTGTTTGCTACTACATGAAATCGTAACATACTCTCAGCTAAATCCTTGTTTACTCCATTAGCATATACTGTAATTATTCCTACACTAATACATGCAACAAATGCTAGCATTAACACTATTATATAGATATAGTTAGTTCTATTCTTCTTAACTTCTAATAACTCACCCAATTTACTCATTTTTATCTCCCCCTGGTATTCCTTTTCTTCTTTTCCTGACTAAAGCCTTGCCTTAAATTAAATAATTTATACACATGTCTAACTATAAATTATTTTCATGACTTCATTTATTTGATTTAAAGCTCTATCTTCCCTAACCATCCGTTCTATCATTCTTTTAATACTTATTCCAATAGCAGAAGCTTTAATATAAAACATTTTACCAATTCTTTCATATGACATCCCTGTTAATAGTGCAATTAAATAAATACACATATCTCTTTGATATCTATACTTTCTATTATTACGTTGCACTATCTCCTGCTTATTTATTTTAAATTGTTGTTGCACAGCCTTAAAAACTTTGTCACTCGTTACCTCTTGCTCCTTAATATCTTCCTCATTTCGAATCGAATGCATCTTTTCTAATGCACTTGCAGCTTCTTCCTCTCCCTCATCCTCAACACTTCGAACATATGATAAATACCGTGTTCTAGCTTCTCTCTTATCTTCTGAGAAATAATTTAATAATCTACTGGTACTCACAATTTCTAATTTATCCTTCTCCCTTATATATGCCTTAAAGCTTGACCAATTATATTCAAGTGCATCACCTACAATATTAGCTTTAACTGGATTACGGTGTACATATTTAGATACATAAACAAAATACTCATCACTTCGTACCATTAAACTTGTAAAGCGTCCTTGAAACACATGACCACAACGATCGTACTTCTTATTAAAATAAATAGCATAGCTTAAACTAAGTCCTTGCATAAATTTAGATATATCCTGCCCATTATCATAAATTACTAGATGGACATGGTTTGTCATCAAGCAATAGGCATATATCTCCATCTTAAACTTCTCTTTATAATGCTTTAATCGTTTTAAATATCCTATGCGATCAGCATAATCCTTAAATATATCCTCTCTATTATTCCCTCTAACAATTACATGATATATACTATTTGGGCACTTTTCTCTTCTTACTCTCGGCATATGCTATCTCCTGCTTTTTTGTTTATAAGCATTGCCACTACATTATTTTTTAATCATTTCACATTTAAAAATATCTTTTTCTATTTTTATAACAAATCCCCACCTTATTAAAGACCTGTCCCTAAATATTATTAAATCTTATCAAAGACCTGTCCCTAAATATCCATCAAATATCCATTATTGTATTATTCCGGTATTTTTAATAGTTGAAGTTACTTGAACATTTATTGGGAATGATTTATAGCCTTCTTTGTCCCATATTGATTCATACTTTTGCCATTGTTTAGGGTGTTTGCGATACATTTGTAAGCCTATTTTAAGAAAGTCTACATTGAGTTCTTTTGATTTATTAACTGCCACCATGACTTGATGTCTTATTTCCTCTTGTAACAGTGTAGTGATTTGATTAATATCTTCTACACTAAATATGTTCTTAATGTTTGTAGAAACATATTCTGTTATATTACCCTCTGTTAAGATTTCTATATTGCCCTCTGATATCTCTCCATTATTATTAAATGTTATTTTTGAACGTTCTTTGTCAATTATATAAGTCAGTGGACTTCCTTTGTACTCTACAACTATAGGCACTTGATTAATTTTGCCTTCGATAAATAATTGGCCACGTACTATATCTCTTCCAATAAAATCTACTAACTCATAATTTTTTATAACTGCTGCTCCTCCAATTTCTATAGAATCCTTTTCATCAGTGCTAATAACTGGAATTGTAGTAATATTAGTATCTTGTATCTCTCTTATCAAATTACCAACTAACTGTTCTTTGGCATAACTTACAGGTCTTTCTGCATTATTAAAATATTTCATTACGTACAACCCTAAAATAGGATTTTGCTTATTTTCTCCTTGTGTTAGTTTCCCTGCTTCTCCTGTAGTAGCTAAGATATTCGTGGTTCGGCTTATTTCCATATTTCGTATAAGTCCATCTATTGCACCTCTAAATAATTCTGCATCCTTCATTAACTCTTTACCCAAGACAATAGCTTGTGTATGACTAAATGAAATGGTGTTCTGAGATTTACTTTCCACTTCATCTACGCTTGTCTCAATTGTTGGAGTAGTAGTTACAACGGCACTTTTCACATCTTCTGCTAAACTATCCTTTCCTGAAAGTTTAGCTCTATCTGGTATTGTATAAGTAATTTGATAACTGTCCCGCTTATTAATCGGTTGAGTTTGATCAGCATCTTGATTTTTATCTATTGCAATTTCCATTACTACATTTCTTTCATTAATTTCCACACTATCCCAACAACCAGTTAAGATAAATGATATATTTAGAATTAATAATGTCATAACACCCCATTTTACTCTATTCTGCATATGAACTCCTCCTTCCTTTAGCTATAAGCGCAAGTATAAGAGGAATAGGTAATATGAACCATATGCCGAAATAATATTGAAATTTATTGTAATAATCATAAACTGCTACTAAATTTTCAGGTACCATTGCAATAAAATAAATTATGGGTACAAGCGGTAACACAAATATATTTTCTCTCTTATATTTAAAACTCCTACTTCCTATTAATGAAGTAAAATAAATTCCTGAACTAAGATATATGAAAATACTAAAAATCCAACCTGTCATCATTAGAATTTCTTGATTTTCTACCATTGAACCATTCAAACTCATACTTTGCATAAGTGTTAATACAGGCCATACTTGTCTTTGTGTTTCATTAAACCCAACACCAACATATGTTAAAAGTACAATAATAGCACTTGCTATTCCAATAGTTATAACCGCTACTAGCATTGCACGTCTAACCTTTTTGGTTTCTTTCATTAAGCCTGCTAACATTAACATAATTTCAAGAGGCATGAAAATTAAACTTACAACAAAAGTCCCTACTCCAATTCCCCTTAGATTAGTTTGAAAGAATGGCATAAGTTGCATATATTCTCCATGTGGAACTACTAATAAAAACACTAAAATAAGTGGTACTGCTATGAAATAAATAAGTACCTCTCCCATTCTTCCTATAGCTTCAATTCCTGATTTCACAAGATATGCTACAGTTAATAACATTACTAAGATGATAAGCTGTACTGGTGTCTTAGGAAGTAACACCTGTGAAATCATCTCTCCCAACATTCTAGCTTCAAGTCCTGTTATAATCGCTATCTTAATCACAAATAAAATGATAATTATATAGGCTATAAACTTTGGCACAATCTTAGGTAAAAATTCAACTAAAGTATCCCTTGGAAATTGCTTTGTAATCCCTTCAATACAAAAAATATAGATAACGCCTAATATAATTGCTAAAAGAGGAAGTATATAACCATTTCTCCCCACATAGTCTCCAGCTATTTTAGGTAGAAACAAAATAGTTGTATTCAGCATTTGAAGTATCAAAAAAATCTCTACTTGTCTTACGGATACCCTGCCATTATGCGTAAACATTTATTAGTTCTCCTTTCATTTTCCATTTTGACCAGACTTATCTTCATTCTTTCTGCTCACTTGTCCATTAGTCACACCACTATTTGTACCTGGCGATACATCTTGTACATTATCTCCTTTTACGCGCAAACGCCTTCTTTGCTCGGCTCTAGCATAAATAGGTCTTGTTGTTTGCATGAATGTTGGAAATCTAAGAATCGTATCTTTTAAATCATTAAAGCCGTTACGATCACTAATGTTATATGGTGCAAGATATGGTACATTGAAACTTTCAAGAGATGATAAATGAATAAATGTAATTAAAAAGGCTATTAAAAATCCATATAATCCAAGAAATGCTGATAACGCTATAAACATATAACGAATAAGCCTAAAAGCAGATGTTAAACTATAATCGGGTACTGCAAATGTACAAATTGCAGTAAGTGAGATAATAATAATAATCATTGGACTAACAATATTAGCATCTACTGCTGCCTGTCCTATAACAATCCCACCAACTAGTCCAATCACATGTCCAATAGCTCCTGGTGCCCTAATTCCTGCTTCTCTAAACAGTTCAAATATCAATTCCATAACTACTATCTCCGTCACCGTTGAAAACGTTACCCCTTCCCGTGCTGCAGCAATAGATACCGCAAAAGGTGTTGGCAACATTGTAGGTTGGAAATTTAAGATTGCAATATATAATCCTGGTAATGTAAATGACAAAAATGAGACTAAATAACGTAGAATTCTTATAAAGCTCATAATTTGCCAACGTTGATAATAATCCTCTGAAGCCTGATAAAACGCATTCAATGTAGCTGGTACAATGATTCCAAACGGTGAGTTATCTACAATAATTCCAACCTTACCTTCTAATAAACTTGCCGCAAACTTATCAGGTCTTTCTGTAGCTTGGGTTTGTGGAAATGGGCTTTTCCAACTATCTTCAATTAATTGTTCAATGTACCCACTATCAAAAACGCCATCAACCACATACTTATTCAGTCTAGTTTCCACTTCTTCTACAAGCTCCGGCTTTGCGATATCCTCCATATACATAATGGCAATATCCGTTCTACTTCTTGTGCCATAACTCATCATTTTTACTTTGAGTTTAGTGTCACGAATACGTCTTCTTACAAGTACTGTATTAAATCGAATAGTCTCAGTAAAACCATCTCTTGGACCTCTAACAACGCTCTCAGCATTTGGTTCGCCTACTCCTCTTCCAGGCCACCCCTTTGTTGCAATGACTAACCCTTTATCAGATTGATCAACAAAAATAGCACTATCGCCAGATAAAATTGCCTTAATCAAATCATCCATTTTATTTACTTCTTTAACATCAAAGGTTGCAGAAAAATGTTGCATAATAATTTGAGTAGGTGTTCTATGATCTTCAATTTCACATTCTGAATTCTTATAATCAAATGCAACGCTAAGCAAATAGTGTTCCAAAATCTCTCGATTAACTAAACCATCTGTATATACCCCATAAATTCTAATCTTTTTATCAGTTCCTAACTCCACCTCCCTCTTAACAATATCCGTACAGTTTTCAAACAACATATTTATCTTTTCTATATTCTCATCAAGGTTCATTGCTAAAGGTATATCTATTTTATTTTCACTATCATGCCAAGAATCTTCTACAGTACGTACATTACTAGTGTCATTCTTATTTTTCATACGCTATCCTTTCTTATTATAATTTAAATTTCCAGTACACAAACACACCATCAAAATACTGCCATTATAATAAAACCAATAATTGAAACCACAATATAAATCCACCCAATAATCCTAACAACACTTGCCTCTCCTTCCATATGCTCCACTTCTAATAAGTTTCTCCCCTGAACAAAAGCCATATATAAACCAATACATAGCATCACAATATTTATATAAACAGAAAAAATATTACTTATCCGACTCATTCTCATTCCCCTTTCTCCTTCTCAACTCTCTGCATATACATAACAATTATTTGTAATCTCTCGAAAAATATGCAAAAAGGGGACAGGTCTTTAAATGTGCTGTTAGCAGCACTTTTAAAGACCTGTCCCTAAATGTTTATAACTTCTTGCGTTTGTTGGGAGAACATGAACCTCCTTGAACGAGTTCTACCGGTAATGTAATATGTTGATTTTTAGTTTCTCGATTTAATAATTTTAATAATAATTCAATACTTAAATTACTCATTTCATATTTAGGTTGTTTTACTGTGGCAATAGATGGTTCATAATATTTTGCTACGTCCATCCCATCGAATCCAATAAGTGAAATATCTTCTCCTAATTTATATCCTGAATCAAAAATAGCTTTTGCTACACCTATAGCCATGATATCTGATGTACAGAAAATAGCTGTAATATCTTTTTGTTTCTCCAATAATTCCATAGTGTGTTTATAGGCTGTCTCACTATCGTATTGCCCATAAATAATATATTGATTTCTAAATTCAATATCATGCATTTCTAATGCACTTATGTATCCCTCGAAACGTTCTTTACCTACTCCCGTATCTTTTTTATCACCTAATACAAGCCCAATGTGATCGTGTCCATTATCAATAAGATATTTTATTGTTTCATAAGCTGCTTTTTTATTATTAATACTAATTGATGAACACTTTTTCAGATTTTTTATTCTAACTAAATCTACAGAAACTAAGACAATGGCCGCCTCTACATTTTCTAAATGTTCATCATCTAATTCTAAGAAATTTCCTCCTAAACAAATTACACCTTGTAGCCTTTTTTCCTTAATAAAGCCTAATAATGTGTCAATATCACTTTCATTATTATGATGTTGTAAAATCATAGTATATCCAGCTGCTTCTACGCCACCACTAATAATCTTTAATATTTCAGAGAAGAATGGGTTGAAAACCCCTTTAACTAACACCCCAATATTCCTTGTATTTGTTTGTTTTAATACTCTTGCACTATTATTAGGTATATAATTATTTTCCTTAATAACCTGCCATACTTTCTCTCTTGTCTCATCACTTACATCTGGATGATTATTTAGCACTCTAGATACAGTACTTACACCTACTTTAGCAATTTTTGCTATATCCTTAATATTCATCTTTCTCTCTCCCATACCTTTAAGTTTCTCAACGAACACTATAAAATAAATTATCAAAAACAATCATCTAGTATGTTTCTTTTAATTTTTATGTCATAACTGGCCTCTTATACAAAAGTTATCTATCCTCTATAAAGTAGCACTTATCTATTAACGATATATGCTAACTATAAACTACATTTTTCCTATAATCAACGTATACTTAAGTTAATTTTAAATTTTATTTAAAATTTTATATCTATTCTATTATTAATTTTAACTATAGATAAACCATTTAATAAATATAATTATGCTGTACTATCCTAG
>OOCW01001422.1_pt1 | contig 16840 bp, 17 predicted proteins | sample 1671201 | NCBI WGS metagenome assembly OOCW01 (sample SAMN06348132, study PRJEB24527) | human gut metagenome | biome: human gut; feature: ankylosing spondylitis patient; material: feces | host: Homo sapiens | place: China | collected 2015-10
TTTTCTTCTACTATATCTGTATCTTCTTCAAATGCCTCAAGTTCTGTTTCTTCTTCTTTTCTTTCAGCAATAACTTCGTATTTTTCACAAAGTTTTTCTGCTGTAGCAAAATCTATTTCTTGGTTAACTCCAGCCATTACACCTAAGAATATTAAATTCTTAATAACCTCTGCTGTTGGTTTTCCAAGCTTTTCGCATAACTCTTTAACTGTGATAGTGTCACCTATTTCAACTACTCCACATGCTGCTTCTGCATTTTTTTCAATTTCTTCACGTTCTATTTCTTTTTTAGTCTTCTTTTTCTTTCTTACGCCTTTATTAACTTCTTCAGCTAATTGGTCTTCATATTCATCAACTATAGATTTCTTTGTTTCTGGTATTCCATTTTCACCTATAAGTTCTTGAATTAGTGCAGCATCTTCATCTTCTATAACACTCATATGATTTTTTACTTCTACACCAAACTCTTCCATTAATAAAGTTATTAAGTCTTTTGAGCTTACATTTAACTCTTTTGCCAATTCATATACTCTGATTTTTGACAATAAAATCACCCCCGGTTAATTTGTTCCTGAATTTTCTCTGTATAAGAACATTAACTTTTCAGCCATATTCTTGTCAGTTATTGCTAAAATTTTAACTTCTTCTCTTCCAATAGCAAAACCTAATTCTTCTTTTGAAAAATCTTCTATTAATTCTATATTTTTAGCTATGCAATGGTTCTTAAATTTTTTTCTAGTGCTATTTGAAGCATCATCAGATATTATGATTAAGAAAAAGTCTTTCTTATTTCTTTGTTCATCACATCTACTATAGCCTTCAACTATATTTCCAGCTCTTTTAGCTAATCCTAGAAAATTAAAAAACTTATCCATTTAATATCTCATTCCTTAATCTATTATAGATTTCCTCATCTATGGCTATATCAAGATTTCTACTTAGTCTTTTAGCTTTAAAAGCTTTTTCAAGGCATTCTATATTTCTACAAATATATGCCCCTCTTCCAGATTTTTTACCTGTAAGATCTACAGTTACTTCTCCTTCTGGAGTCTTAACTACTCTTATAAGCTCTTTCTTAGGCTTCATTTCCATGCACCCAGTACACATTCTTAAAGGTATCTTCTTTACTTTCATCAGTAAATCCTCCTTTAGTTTTCTAATGCCTCTGCTTGAGATTTACTCTTAATGTCAATCTTCCAGTTAGTAAGTTTAGCAGCTAATCTTACATTTTGACCTTCTTTACCTATAGCAAGTGAAAGTTGGTTGTCATCAACGATAACTTTAGCAGATTTAGTTTCTTCATCTACTGTAACACTTAATACTTTTGCAGGGCTTAATGCACTTGCTAAGAATTCTGCTGGATCTTTACTCCATTTAATTATGTCGATTTTTTCACCTTTTAGCTCATCTACAATATTTTGAACACGAGCTCCCTTAGGTCCAACACATGCTCCCATTGGATCAACATTTTCATCATGAGATACTACTGCAATTTTACTTCTTGAACCTGCTTCTCTTGAAATACTTTTTATTTCAACAACACCTTCATATATTTCTGGCACTTCTAGTTCAAATAATCTCTTAACTAATCCTGGATGAGTTCTTGATACAACAACTTGTGCACCTTTTGAAGTGTTCTTAACTTCAACTACATATAATTTTACCTTTTCGTTAAATCTATATTCTTCTCCTGGAATTTGTTCATTAGGTCCTATTACAGTTTCTAACTTACCAACATTAACAAATACCATGCCTTTATCTTGTCTTAAAACTGTTCCAACAATAATATCATATTCTAACTCTTTGTATTCGTTATATATGATGCTTCTTTCTGCTTCTCTTATTCTTTGTGTTACAACACCTTTAGCAAGTTGAGCTGCAACTCTTCCAAAATTCTTTGGTGTAACTTCGAAATCAACTACATCATCTAAATCGTAGATTGGTCTTATAGCTTGTGCTTCTTCAAGTCCAATTTCTGTTACATCATCAAATACTTCTTCAACAACTACCTTTTGAGAATATACATGGATTTCTCCAGTTTCTCTATCAATTGTTACCTTTACGTTTTGTGCTGAAGAAGTTGGTCCAGCATAATTTTTCTTGTATGCTGCTACTAATGCATCTTCAATTGTTTCGAATAATAAATCTTCGCTAATTCCTTTATCTTTAACTATCTCTTTAAGAGCACCTATAAATTCTTGATTCATTTATATTTCCCCTCCTTATTATATTTCCCCTTCTAAGTTTACTGACTTAATTTTATCTTTTGGAATGATTATCTCTTCAGTTCCTTCAACTGTTATTGAAGTCTCATTATTTTCCTTAAGTATTCCTTTTATAGTCTTAGTTCCTTCAATGGCTTTATTAAGTTTTACTAAGACTTCACTTCCTATAAATCTTGTATAGTGTTCGTTGGTAAATAATGTTCTGTTTAATCCAGGAGATGAAACTTCTAAGAAATATGCATCTGTAATTGGATCTTTCTCATCTAATACATCACTTACTCTTCTTGAAAGTGCTTCACAATCATTTAATGAAACGCCTCCATCTTTTTCTATATATATTCTTAAATAATATTCTCCGCTTTCTTTCACATATTCAATGTGATAAATATCATAGTTAAGTTCTTCTGCTATTGGCTTAACTATTTCAGCTATTTGTTCCACTAAGGCATTAACTTTCATTTTTTACCCTCCTTTTCAATATTCAGTTTTTTCGCAATTTAAACATAGGTACATAAAAACGCAACTAGAAAAGTAGTTGCGTTAAAATAGAAAGAGCAGGCGTTTACCCCTACTCTATATCTTTTAGCTATTAGTAAATTACTTCCTTTAACATATTATCATACTTTACTAACAATTACAAGGGGTTATTATTTGCAACCTTTCCCCCTGTTAAAACTTTACCCAAAAGCAAGTATTTTTATTCATAGCTCTATTTAATTTTACTATTCCTCTTTTTCTCTTACTCTTAAAGGAATTCCCATTTCATCTGCTAAACTCTTACACCTTTCAATTTGTTCATCATTTATTACATTAACCACTGAAAAAGCTACATCACCAATATTTTCTTTAACATACTTAGCAAATTCAATCATAGCATAGAAAGCTTCTGTGCCGAACTTTGGTCTTGTTACTTTCACATATTCCTCTGCCGTTGGTGCATTAAGACTTATTGAAATTGCATCAATACATCCAACAAGCAATCTTGCTGTATTTTCCTCATTATGAATCAAATCTGAAATACCTGTTGTATTTATTCTGATTTTAACATCAGATTGTGACTTAATAAATTTAGCCACTTCTATCACTTCATGTATTCTAACTAATGGTTCTCCATATCCACAAAAAACTACTTCCTTATATGAATCAAGTTCTTTTTTCTTAAGAGCATCTATAACTTCACTAACTGAAGGATCTCTATCAAGCCAAAGACTTCCACTCCCTTTAAGCCCATCCATTTCTTTTCTAATGCAAAATGTACAGCTACATGGGCATTTATTAGTTATATTAATATATAAGCTATCTCCAATTGTATATAATATATTCATCATTTTTATCCGCCCCCTCTATACTTCTTTAAAAGAAACTTTATTTTTAAACTTTGCCTTATCTAAGGCTAAAGCTGCCATAACAAACACTACTCCACTTCCTACTGGTTGAACTAAAGTAATAAAACTCATATAAAAAGCAGCTATAAAGTTACCATACATTATATATTCAGCTAAGCAATACAACATTACACCTGTAAAACCCGCTGGAAAAACTGCTAAAATATTCCTTTTACATAATATCTTTTCATTTTTACTTGTGAAGAACAATACTAATATAGGCTTTATGACGATTGTTGGTATCACCCATATAGCTGCACCACTGAGCAAGTCTGCAAGTCCTGCACCTATGGCTGCTGCCATCATGGCATAAGGTAGTGGTAATATAGATGCTGCCATATATATGAAGGCATCTCCCACATGTACATATCCTCCATTTACACCTACAGGAATATGAAAAGATGTGGTAGCAATACATATGATAGCCGCTAAAAGAGCTGCTATTGCTAATGTTTTTACTTTACTGTTCCCGTTACTCATATAAATAACTCCTTTAATATTGGTTCAAATACAACGCCATTCTTTACATCAATTTTTTGTGTTGCAGAATAACATATTGCTTTATAAACAAATTCTGAAGCCGTTTTTATGGCCTCTTCAAAGCCTCTTCCAGTCATCAGCATGCCACATATTATAGAAGCAAATATATCCCCTGTTCCTCCAAATGATTTATTTGAATGATTATTAACTATTACATACTTCTTGTCTTCATCCATATCATAAGCAAAATTTATTATTTCATTTCCTTTTATAATACCTGTAATAACAACCTTTTTAGGTCCTAAAGCACATATTTCTTTAGCCATTTCTTCAATTTCTCCTAAGGAAAATTCCCCATTTTTATATTCCTTATCTGAAAGAATACACGCTTCCGTAATATTAGGTGTAGTGACAGTTGCTAATGCAACAAGTTCTTTCATCTTTCTGCACATTACCTCTGTGTAAGTCTTATAAATCTTTCCACCATCTCCCATTACAGGATCTATTAATACAAAAGAGCTATTTTGACTTATTATAAATTCCTTTACAATATCAATTTGCTTTTCAGAACCTAAAAACCCGCTATATACCCCATCAAACGCAAACCCCATTTCATCCCAGCTATTTTTATAGTTTATCATTTCTTCTGTAAGATCTAAAAATGAAAATTTCGAATAGCCCGTCTGGCATGATAGTATTGCAGTTGGAAAAGGACAAGGTTGTACCCCTAATACAGATAGTATTGGTATAGCCGCAGTAAGAGAGCATCTCCCCAGGCCTGATATATCGTGTATTGCAACAACTTTTTTTATGTTTTTTATCATTTTCCTCACCTGCTACATTTATTATATGAAAAATATAACATATAATTTACTTTAAAACAAAATGTACCCATACATTATATCAAATAATTAATATAGGAAATATTTATAATCTATATTGCTCCATAAGCTTACTAAAAGCCGGCAATGAATTTACTATTGTCTCATAAGATACACAATAAGCTAATCTAAAATATCCCGGCTTTTTAAATACTGATCCTGGAACTAGTAATATATTAAACTTCTTTGCTTCTTCACAGAATTTCTTATCATCTTCTATTGGACATTTAGGAAATAAGTAAAATGCTCCTTGAGGTTTTTCACATTTAATTCCAAGATGAATTAAATGATTATAAATCAAATCTCTATTTCTTTTATAAATATTTACATCCACCTCTAAATTTAAAGATTTTTTAATTACTTTTTGAAATAATGATGGTGCATTAACAAAACCTAAAATTCTATTTGCAATACTTAAGGCTGCTGTCATTTCTTCAAAATCATTCATCTTATTATTTATTGCCACATATCCTATTCTTTCACCAGGTAATGATAGTGACTTACTATAGGAATAACATACAAATGAATTATCATAATAATTGAATATATACGGAACATCAGTATCATCATAAACAAGTTCTCTATATGGCTCATCAGCAATAAGATAAATGTCATTATTATACTCTAACTGTTTTTGCTTTAATACAAAACATATATCCTCTATAACTTTACTACTATAAATTACTCCAGTAGGATTATTAGGAGAATTAATAATAACTGCTTTTGTTCTTTCAGTGATATTTCTCTTTAGATCTTCAACATCTGGTAAAAAAGTATTTTCTTCTGTACTAGCAATAACTTCCTTGCCATTAAAATTTTTAATGTAATTACTGTATTCCCCAAAGAAAGGTGCAAACACTATAACTTCATCACCTTCTTCTAAAATACTCTTAAAGATTATATTAAGCCCTCCTGCAGCACCACAAGTCATCACTATACTTTGTTCATCAATATTCAACTCATATTTTTTATTTATGCTATTTGCAATTGTTTTTCTTACATCCTCATAACCTGAATTACTCATATATCCATGAAGATTTAATGAATCTTCCTCACTTACAATTTCACATATAAGCTTCTTTATTTCTTCAGGTGTCTCTACATTTGGGTTACCTAAGCTAAAATCATAAACATTTTCCTTACCATACTTTCTAGCTAATTCTTTTCCCTCTTCAAACATAGCTCTTATTGTAGCTCCATTTTTAATTAAACCTCTCATATTCTCAGTTATCATATTAAAAGCCCCCTTAGTTAATGATGAATTATGGATGATGAATTAAGAATGAAGGAAGAAACTCTTACAGAGTTTCAAACATTTATATATATATATATATATTTATTCAAGAAAGTCCCTAAGGGCTTTCAACCTTAATTCATCATTCATCATTCATAATTCTTAATTTTTCTTAATTACTCCAATTGCTACTCCTAAAATTTCTGTTTCTTTTCCTATTAGCGAAATAGGACTATATAAAGCATTGGCTGGCATTAAAGTAGGAATACCATCATTATACTTTAATATTTTAAGTGTAGCTTCTCCATTAAGGCTAATAGCAACAATATCATTTTGATATGCAGTATTTTGTCTTCTAATAACTACCAAGTCACCATTATCAATATTTTTTTCAATCATACTATCCCCTTTTATCTTTAGTATGAAATTCTCGTTGTTTTTATCTACCCACTCTTTTGGTAAATAGAAGTTTTCCTGTTTTTCATCATTTATTTCAATAGGCTGCCCAGCAGCTATCTCATTATACACTGGTATTTCTTTCAAATTCTTTTCATCTATATTTTCTTCATTTAAATATATTTCTTTTTCTATAGAGCTATCATCTACTTTAAACTCTAAAATACTTTTATTTTTTAAATTTAAATATTTATATTCATTCATATATGCTACTGTTTCCTTTTTACTTGCCTCATAAACTGTTTTAAAATTAAATGTCTTTCCTTTAAAATCAGCACCTAATTCCTTTAACTTTCTACCTTTTACAAGCCATAAGTTCTCTCTAGCTTCTAAACTGTCACCTACAGTAAAAATTACAGAAGAATATTTTTCTTTATTTGACAATTCTTTTACAAGTTCTATTTCAGCTCTTGTATAGTTTTGAATTTCTTCAAAAATTATATGAGAATATTTATGATTATGTTTTCTAGCATATTTAATTGCTGAAAGTACATCATCATACTTATCCTTATATCCCATATCCATAAGTTGGGCATTATATACCTCCATAAGGCTGTATAAATACTCTCTTGAAAAAGAACATTTTCTAATTATTCTCTTTCTGCCTTTTCTAATGGCATTTTGATATTCTTCAATGGTAAAACCACAAGATTTTATCCATAATATTTCATCAAAAATTTCTCTAATATCCATTTTAGAAAGAAGCTTTGATTTTTTAGAATACTCATTGTATAGTTCATTAAAGCTTTCACCTTTTAATATTTGAAAAGCTTCTTCATCAGAAATAAGTTTAATCCTCTTTCCATTATAATAACCTTTAGCATACATAGATATTATTTCGGTAAGAGATAAAAATTCCACTCTTTTTTTTCCAACTGAAAATAAAGAATAAAAATTATTCTTTTCAAATTCTTTATTATATATTTTTTCAATTTCATTCTTTCTATCCTCAGTAATGTAAAGCACCTTATCATCAGGGTAAATACAATAATTATTTTCTAAGTTTATAGCTCTCTTTATTGAAGCCATAGTCTTTCCTGTATTCTTTTTCCCCTTTAATAATGTAAATCCAACTGACTTACTATTAACAAATCTACTTTGCACTTTTGTTAAAATCATTTTCTCACCTGCTTTAATCTCATATGTATGATAAAAACCCCAAAGAACCTTTGGGGTTATATTATAATTCTATTGGTTTAAAGACAGCTTGTCAATTATTTAGTTATTTTTTCTTGTAGGTATTCATCTATAGCTTTAGCAGCCTTCTTCCCTGCTCCCATGGCAAGTATAACTGTAGCAGCTCCGGTAACAGCATCTCCACCTGCATAAACTCCTTCTTTAGTAGTAAGACCTGTTTCTTCATCAGCAATAAGACACTTCCACTTATTGGTTTCTAATCCATCAGTTGTTGATGAAATAAGCGGATTTGGTGATGTTCCAAGAGACATTATTACTGTGTCTACGTCCATAACAAATTCTGAACCTTCAACCGGTACAGGTCTTCTCCTTCCTGAATCATCTGCTTCTCCTAGCTCCATCTTTACACACTTGATTCCCTTTACCCATCCATTTTCATCACTTAATATTTCCACAGGATTAGTAAGTATATCAAAAACCACACCTTCTTCTTTAGCATGATGTACTTCTTCTTGTCTTGCTGGAAGCTCTGATTCACTTCTTCTATATACTATATGAGATTCAGCACCTAATCTTAATGCTGTTCTTGCTGCATCCATAGCAACATTTCCACCACCTACTATGGCAACTCTTTTACCAACTTTTACAGGAGTATCATAGTCTTCCTTAAATGCTTTCATCAAATTTACTCTTGTTAAAAATTCATTAGCTGAAAATACTCCATTGGCATTTTCCCCTGGTATCCCCATAAACTTTGGTAGCCCAGCACCTGAACCAATAAATACTGCCTTAAATCCTTCATCATTTAAGATTTCATCTATAGTTATGGTTCTACCTACAATAACGTTTGTTTCTATCTTAACACCTAATTTTTTAATATTATCAATTTCAGCTTTAACTACTTCTTCCTTAGGAAGTCTAAATTCTGGAATTCCATATACAAGTACTCCCCCTGGTTCATGAAGTGCTTCAAATATGGTAACATCATAACCTTTTTTAGCTAAATCACCAGCGCAAGTAAGCCCTGCTGGACCTGATCCAATTATAGCTACCTTTATATTATTGGACTCTTCTTTAAAAGATACATCAACATTATTTTCTCTTGCCCAATCTGCTGCATATTTTTCTAGCTTTCCTATGGCTATTGGTTCACCTTTAATTCCTAATACACATTTCCCTTCACATTGACTCTCTTGTGGACATACTCTTCCACATACAGCTGGAAGTGAGCTATATTTAGCAATTTCTTTAGCAGCACCTTCAATATCATTTTCCTTAATATGGCTGATAAACTCTGGTATATTTATTGATACAGGACATCCTTCTACACATTTAGGATTTTTACAATGAAGACATCTTGATGCTTCTTTAACAGCTCTTTCATTATCATAACCTAAGCATACTTCCTTAAAATTTTTAGCTCTTTCCACAGGATCCTGTTCAGTAACTGCCACTCTTTTCATTCTATCTGCTAATTCCATTATTTTTCACCTCCACAGCCACAGCCTCCATGTTTATGAGTAGTTCCTTCCTCCACTCTAAGTAAAGCTCTTCCTTCCTCAGTTTTATAAAGAGCTTGTCTTCTCATGGATTCATCAAAATCTACTAAATGACCATCAAATTCAGGCCCATCAACACAAGCAAATTTTACATTTCCACCTACAGTCACTCTACATGCTCCACACATACCTGTGCCATCAACCATTATTGGGTTTAAGCTTACTGTAGTTTTTATATTTAACTCTTTTGTAAGCTTGGACATAAATTTCATCATAATCATTGGTCCAATTACTATGGCATGATCATATTTTTTATTTTCATTATTCACTAAATGATTTAGCATATCTGTAACTCTTCCATTAAATCCATAACTACCATCATCAGTGGATACATAAAGATTTCCTGCAACCTTTTTCATTTCGTCTTCTAAAATAATAAGATCTTTTGTTCTTGCTCCAATAATCACATCTGCTTTTATTCCTTGCTCATAAAGCCACTTAACTTGTGGATATACTGGGGCTGCTCCTACGCCTCCAGCAACAAATAAAATATTCTGTCCTTTAAGACTATCAATATCCTCATTTATCATCTCACTTGGTTGCCCTAGAGGTCCAGCAAAATCCTCTACATAATCACCTATTTCATATTGTGCCAATTCTCTTGTTGCAGCACCTACAGTTTGAAACACGATAGTTACAGTGCCCTTTTCCTTATCATAATCAGCAATTGTTAATGGAATTCTTTCTCCTTTTTTATCATTTCTTATGATTATAAATTGCCCTGGTTTTGCTGCTCTCGCAACCCTAGGTGCTTCTATATCCATTAAGTATATATTTTCAGTAAGATATCTTTTGTCTGTTATTTTATACATTGTTTCACTTCCTTAATAATTCTTAAATATCTAGTTTAAATAAAACTATAGTTCAACATCATTTCCGTAGTATGTGCAAACTAACAGTTTTTCCATTGTCTCATCATCAATTGTTCGAGGATTTGATGATGTACATGCATCAAGAACAGCATTATGAGCTATAAACTTAACATTTGAAGTAAAATCCTCTTCAGTGATTCCATATTCTTTCATAGATGTAGGTATACCTAGCTCTTTATTAAATTCTCTTATCTTATTTATTAATAAATCTGTAGATTCTTTATTATCTTTACCTTTTACTCCTAATACTTCTGCAATATCTGCATATCTATCTTCACAAGTTTTTCTATTATATTGGATTACATACGGTAAGAAAATAGCATTAGCACATCCGTGAGGAATGTGGAATACTGCTCCAACTTTATGTGCCATTGAATGAACTATTCCAAGTAACGCATTACTAAATGCCATTCCTGCAAGACATTGTGCTTCATGCATTAATTCTCTACATTCTTTATTTTCTTTATAAGATTCTATTAAATTCTCATTAATCATTGATATAGCTTTTAGAGCTAAAGGATCAGTAAAATTAGATCTTAAAGATGCAGTATAAGCTTCTATTGCATGAGTAAGTGCATCCATTCCTGTATGTGCTACTAACTTAGCTGGCATTGTCTGTGCTAAATCTGGATCAATAATTGCAATATCTGGAGTTATATTAAAATCAGCTATAGGATATTTTATTTTAGCCTTATAATCAGTGATTACAGAAAACGCTGTTACTTCTGTAGCTGTACCTGAAGTTGATGGTATTGCCACAAATTTAGCCTTTTGTCTAAGTTCAGGAAGTCCAAAAGGTACCACTGCTTCTTCAAATGTAAATTCAGGATATTCATAAAAAATCCACATTGCTTTGGCTGCATCTATTGGAGAACCACCTCCCATAGCAACAATTAAATCTGGTTCAAAATCTCTCATCATTTCTGCACCCTTCATAACTGTTTCCACTGAAGGATCTGGTTCAACACCTTCAAATAAAACAACTTCCATTCCAGCTTCTTTTAAATAACTTTCTACCTTATCTAAGAAGCCAAACCTCTTCATTGAGCCTCCACCAACTACAACTATAGCCTTTTTAGCCTTAAGAGTCTTTAAAACTTCTAATGAACCTTTTCCATGATAAATATCTCTTGGTAATGTAAATCTTGCCATAATATTCTTTTCTCCCCCTCTATTCACACTTTTACTAACTTTAACATCAATGGTTATTTTTAGTTACAATTACATAATATACTAAATTCTTCTAAAAAAAAAGAAGCTTTATGCTTTTTTATGCATAAAACTTCCTATTTTTAAATTATTTATTGTATTCTTTACAATTATCATCCATATCTTTTATTATATTATCTACAACATTCCAAGATGAAACTGAAGCACCAGCAGCTAACATATGTCCGCCACCACCATATTTGCACGCAATATCATTTACTCTAGGTCCATTAGATCTAAATTCACAAAAGATACTTCCATCTTCTTTTTCAGCAAAGAAGTGCCAGTTTATTATACCAGCTGTATCTTGCAAAGCATTAACCATTCTAGCTGCTTTCATTGGAGTTAATCCATATTTAACTACATTATCATAAGTAATTTTTAAATATGCCACTCCATTTTCTGTTTTTTCATAATTACTATAAATAAAACCTAAAAACTTTAGTTCTTCTTCTTTTCTTCTATAAAGATTTGCATAAATATCTTTTGTTTGTAAATCAAAAGTTATTTTTGGCAGCTTTTCAAATAGTTCTGTTGGATTTTCAACATAAGCAAATCTTCCTGTATCACCAATGATGCCTGTATATAATGCTTTTCTTCCATTATGTCCAATCTTTAATCTATCACTGTTTTCTAAATAAAAATCTAATATCATTTCACTACATGATGAGTATTCAGTATCTACCCATGTTAAATCTTCAAAAGGAGCATCAAAAGGTTTATGATGATCAATTTTTATTACATAACCACAATCCATAAAACTTTGATTATCTACTCTTTCTTTATTAGATACATCTACAATAATAGCTAAGGTATCCTTATCGCAGGAAATATCTCCATCCATAGCTCCAATATATTCTAAACTTTCAGCATGCTCTCCTAATAAATATACCTTTTTATTTGGATATGTATTTTCTATTATACTTTTTAATCCATTTTGTGAGCCATATGAATCTGGATCTGGAAACACATGTCTGAATATTGCTATCTTATCGAATTCTTCTATTTTCTCTAAAATATTCTTAATTAATATTTTCTTCATAAGTTATACTCTCCATTATTATTTTATTTTAAGCATTATTATTATAGTGCTTAACATATTATTATATCAAACTTCTATTTGTATTCAAGAAAAAAACCTACCTAGAAACTAGGTAGGTAATGTTTTATATAAATATTATTACTTACGTCCTATTGATGTTTCAACTTGTGATACTATATCATCAACTAAAACTTCAACATCTTTAATACTTCCTGACATAAACGCTTCATACTTTTCTTGAGCTACTGTTCTTGCTGATTGAGCATTGTTTATAGCTGGTGTATAGTATGCATAAGAAAGCGCTTCTTGAGCTACGTTATACACTTTGCTGTATAATGAAGTTTCATCATTTAAAATGTTTTTAACTATATCTGTTTCAATTGCTGATTTTCTTACCGGAAGATATCCTGTAGCAGTTGCAAATTTAGCAGTATTTTCTGCATTTGTTGCAAACTTTACAAACTCGTAAGCAGCATATTGAGCTTCTGCACTTACATTGTTAGTTACAAATAATGAAGCTCCTTGTTGCATAACTGCTTTATCTTTTCCTTGGAATACAGGAACTTCTACAACAGCAATTTCAAAAGCACCGTCATTGTTTAAGTATGCATATCCTGCTGAAGAACCTTGGTAACATAACATTTTTTGGTTAACAAAAGGATTTGAAAGGAATTTGTCTTCTCCAGCAATTCTGAAAGCTCCGCTTTGTGCTTGTTGTTGGAAGAATGTCATATATTCTCTAACCCATTCATTATCAACATTTATAGTACCATTTGATTCAACGAAATCAGGTCCATCCATCTTTAAAGATGAAATGAAAGCATTTGAAGAAGAATCGAAACCAAATCCTGCTACACCTAATTCTGTAACAGCTTTATTAGATATTTCTGCTAGTTTTTCAAAAGTTAAGTCTTCTAAATCTTCTAAAGTGTAACCTAAGCTTTCTAACATGTTTTTATTAACATATAATACTTCTGTTGATTTAGTCATTGGAAGTCCATAAATTTTTCCTTCACCCCATTGAGATGTTTCTTCAATGAAAGTATCTACAAAATCATCCATTTCATCAGCCATACCAACATTTTCATCATTGATAAATAAAGCAAGGTCAACTAACTTATTGTCCTCTATTAGTCCAGTAGCTAAATCTGGATAAACGTTTATAATAGCTGGTAAACTATTTGATTGTGCTGCTGAAATTACTTTCTTGTTAAGATCTCCAATAGATCCTTGGCTAATTGCATTAACTGTAATTCCCTTGTCATTTGTTGCATTAAAATCTTCAATTATTGAGTTTAATGCTTCAGCTTGTCCACCATTCATATAGTGCCACATTTCAATAGTAATTGGTTCAGTTAATTCAGTAACCATATCACTACTTCCTGATTTACTAGAACATCCAGCTAATGTTGTCATTACTAAAGCACTAGAAAGTAAAGCTGCTAAAAGTCTTTTTTTCATTAAAATCACCTCTAAATAATATTTATATGTATTTATATAAAGAGAGAGAAAGAGCCTCTCTCAAAATATCTTAGCCCTTTGTTCCTCCTAATGAAATACCATTCATTATTTTCTTATGTAAGAATACATATACTCCTACAATTGGAACTGTTATTATGGATGATGCTGCCATTAATAATTCATATTGGTTACCTGCATCTGATTGGAATGCTGTAAGACCAGTTGCAAGAACTCTCATATTTTCATTATTAGTAACTAATAATGGCCATAGGAAAGCATTCCAAGAATTAATTCCAACCAATATAGATATAGTTATTATTGATGGTTTTGCAATTGGCACTAAAACTTTCCACAAGAATTTCCAATCTCCTGCTCCATCGATTTTAGCTGCATAATAAAGCGGCTTTGGTACTGTTAAGAAGAACTCTCTTAACATATATATATATAGCACGCTTGCCGCATAAGGTATAAATAATGATGTATATGTATCAATCATTCCTAAATTAGATATAGTTTTAAAGTTATTAACTATTAAAACTTCCCCTGGAATCATCATTGATGCAATAAATATTGAAAATATTAAATCTCTACCTTTAAACTCTAAATGAGAGAAAGCAAATGCTGATAAGATAGAAATCACTACTGTACTTATTATACTTAATGCTGTTACTATAATTGTATTTATAAAATATCTTCCAAATGGAGCCATGCTAAATGCAGTGCTATAGTTAGACCACATTACTTTCTCCGGTAGCATTGTTGGTGGTGTCTGAATAACTTCAAATCCTGACTTTAATGATGATGAAATCATCCAGTAAAACGGAAATACAGTTATTATAGCAAAAATAACTAGTAGAAAATATTTTATAGCTACTCTAAAATTATTTTTTTGGTTCATTTCTGCACTCCTTAATAGTGAATCTTATTACGTGTTACTACTTTTTGTACCATAGTAACTGTTAATATAATCAGTAATAATATAACTGATGCTGCAAATGCAAGTGGGAAATCTTGATCTCCATAGAATCTATCAATTATATATCTTACAACTGTAGATACTTTTCCATCTAGAGTTCTTCCTCCAAATAGAACATATACTTCTGTATAAACCTTAAATGAAGCTATTAAGCTAATCATATATGTATATGCTATCATCGGTGATACTAGAGGAATTGTTATTTTTCTAAAAATTGTACTTCCCTTAGCTTGGTCAATTTTAGCAGCTTGGTAGTATTGTGGATTAATTGATGCAATACCAGTAGTCAATATTAATGTATTGAATGCTAAACTCTTCCATACTGCAAAAATAATTAACGCTGTCATAGCATACTTAGGATCATTAAGCCAGTTGATTTTATCAATTCCTAAAACCCCCAATAAGTAGTTAATTATTCCATATTCACTATTAAATAACCATGACCATACTAATCCAATTGCTACTACTGAAGTTACATATGGCAGGAAATAAACACTTTGGAAAAATCCTCTTACAGTTTGGTTTTTTAAGTTTGCTAATGTATTAGCAAGAATTAAAGAAATAAATACTGATGAAAATGGAACAACTACTGCATAAATTACAGTGTTTAATAATGACTGAATAAATCTTTTGTCACTAAACAAGTATTGATATGTACCAAAACCAAATTGGAATCCTGCTGCCTTTGTTTCATCAAAACTGAAGATTATAGTATAAATTATTGGATAAAATACAAATACGCCTAATAATATAAGCGCTGGTAATAAATATATATATCCTTTGCAATTTTTCTTTAGCATTTTGTTATAAACGCCTCGCTTTCAGCGTCAAACACATAACTCTTACCAAGCTTAGGTCTAACTATCAATTCATTTCCTTCTTCAATTTCAAATTCTTTTTCTACAAGCATTTTGTATTCTGTTTCATTATGAGTAAGAGTAAGTAATCTTTCTCTTCCTAATATTTCAACATTTTTTACAATTGTCTTTAAACCGCTTTCTGCTACTTCGAAATCTTCTGCTCTAACTCCCATTAAAACATTCTTTTTATCTAATGGTAAGTTGTTTACTTCAAGAGAATCTACCTTTGCAATTCCATTTTCAACATTTAATTCTATGAAGTTCATTTCTGGACTTCCTATAAATGAAGCAACAAACTTATTGCAAGGATTCATGTATATATCGCTTGGTGATGATATTTGTTGTATAGCACCATCTTTCATTAAGACAATCTCATCTGAAATACACATTGCTTCTTCTTGATCATGTGTTACAAATATAGCTGTAACCCCTGTTTCTTTTTGAATTCTTCTTATTTCTTGTCTTGTTTCAACTCTTAGCTTTGTATCTAAGTTTGATAAAGGCTCGTCCAATAATAATATGTCTGGCTTTTTAGCTAAAGCTCTTGCAATAGCAACTCTTTGTTGCTGTCCACCTGAAAGTTGTGCTGGCTTTTTATCTAGTTGATCTGCAATCTTAACTATTTTTGCAACTTCTTCAACTCTTTCAGCTGCTTTTTTCTTGTCCCACTTAAGATTCTTTAAAGGGAACATGATATTTTCTCTAACAGTCATATGTGGATAAAGTGCATAGTTTTGAAAAACTAATCCTATTCCTAATTGTTCTGGTTCTAATCCTGTAACATCCTTGTCTCCAAAGAATATCTTTCCACTATGTACTTTATGTATTCCTGAAATAGTAAAAAGTGTTGTTGATTTCCCAGAACCTGATGGGCCTAGTAACGAAACTAACTTTCCTTTTGGAATTTGTAAAGTAACGTTATTAATAGCCTTAAAGTCACCAAATTTTACAACTAGATTTTCTAGTCTTATTCCCATTGATAATTCACCTCATGCTTTATTTACTTTTTTAAGTTACTTGTACGAACATTTTTTAACCACCACTAATCTTTCGCACAATATTC
>OOCW01001439.1_pt1 | contig 16723 bp, 18 predicted proteins | sample 1671201 | NCBI WGS metagenome assembly OOCW01 (sample SAMN06348132, study PRJEB24527) | human gut metagenome | biome: human gut; feature: ankylosing spondylitis patient; material: feces | host: Homo sapiens | place: China | collected 2015-10
GCACCATGCCCACCCTGCGCCCCCGCACCAACACCTTCAACGCCGCTTTCCGCGTGCGCAGCGCCGCTGCCTACGCCATCCACAAGTTCTTCCAGGAGAACGGCTTCGTTTACTCTCACTCTCCGCTGCTCACCTCTTCCGACTGTGAGGGCGCCGGTGAAATGTTCCGCGTCACCACGCTGGATCTGGAGAATGTGCCCAAGAACGAGGACGGCACTGTGGATTACACCCAGGACTTCTTCGAGAAGCCGGTCAATCTGACCGTTTCCGGCCAGCTGGAAGCCGAAGCCATGGCCATGGCATTCGGCAAGGTGTACACCTTCGGCCCCACCTTCCGCGCCGAGAAGAGCTTCACCACCCGTCACGCCGCCGAGTTCTGGATGATCGAGCCGGAGATGGCATTCTGCGACCTGTCCGGCTACATGGACACTGCCGAGGCCATGACCAAGTACGTCATCCGCTACGTGCTGGACAACTGCCCGGATGAAATGGCCTTCTTCAATCAGTTCATCGACAAGGGCCTCATCGAGCGTCTGGAGCTGGTGGCAAACAGCGAGTTTGGCCGCATCAGCTACACCGAGGCCATCGAGATCCTGAAGAAGAACAACAAGAAGTTCCAGTTCCCTGTGGAGTGGGGCGTGGATATCCAGACCGAGCACGAGCGCTACCTGACCGAGGTGGTGTACAAGAAGCCGGTCTTTGTCACCGACTACCCCAAAGAGATCAAGAGCTTCTACATGAAGCAGAACGCCGACGGCAAGACCGTGGCCGCAGCCGATATGCTGGTCCCCGGCATCGGCGAGCTCATCGGCGGCAGCCAGCGTGAGGAGGACTACGACAAGCTCGTGACCCGTATGGACGAGCTGGGTCTGGACAAGTCCAGCTACGACTGGTACCTGAACCTCCGCAAGTTCGGCGGCGTGGAGCACGCAGGCTATGGTCTGGGCTTCGAGCGCATGATCATGTACCTCACGGGCATCCAGAACATCCGTGACGTGCTGCCCTTCCCCCGCACCGCTTACGGTTTCTAAGGATTAAATTCAACCCTCTCAGTCAAAGCCTGTCGGCTTTGCCAGCTCCCCCGAAGGGGGAGCCTATTGCGGCTCTTGGATAAAGGCAGCATAGCCTCTCCCCTCGGGAGAGGTGGCATTGCGGAGCAATGACGGAGAGGGTTGTTTTCAACAAGGAGATAAATACAAGTGGAAAATATCGCTCCTGCCCTGTTGGACTGGTTCTACGCCAACCGCCGCATCCTCCCCTTCCGGGAGGACCCCACGCCCTACCATGTCTGGCTGAGCGAGATCATGCTACAGCAGACCCGGGTCTCGGCGGCGCTGCCCTACTACGAGCGCTTTCTTGCCGCCCTGCCGGATATCCCTGCGCTGGCCGGATGCGAGGAGGAAAAGCTGCACAAGCTGTGGGAGGGACTGGGTTATTACAGCCGGGTGCGCAACCTGCAGAAAGCGGCAAAGATCGTCTGCGCTCAGTACGGCGGGCAGCTGCCTGCCGATTACAGCGCCCTGCTGGCCCTGCCCGGCATCGGGGAGTACACAGCGGGGGCCATTGCCTCCATCAGCTTCGGTCTCCCGGTGCCCGCTGTGGACGGCAACGTTCTGCGGGTGTTTGCCCGGCTCTACAACGACCCCCGGCTGGTCACCGACCCGCAGGTGAAGCGGGAGTTCACGGCACGGGTCATGGAGCACCAGCCGCCCGCAAAAGCCGGAGACTACAATCAGGCCCTGATGGAGCTGGGCGCGCTGGTCTGCCTGCCCAACGGTGCACCCCTGTGTGAGCAGTGCCCGCTGGGCACGCTCTGCCGGGCCCGGTTCGCAGGCACTGCCCTCTCCCTGCCCCAGAAAACGCCCCCCAAGGCCCGGCGCATCACACCGGTCACGGTGGCGCTGGTGCTGAACGAGGGCCGGGTGCTGCTCCAGCAGCGGCCCGCCAAGGGCCTGCTGGCCGGGCTGTGGCAGCCGGTGCTGTGGGAGGATACCACCCTTACCGCCGCAGAGACCGCCGCCCGCCTTGCTGCCCTGGGGCTGGACTGCACAGGGGCACATTTCACGCCCCTGCCTGCGGCCAAGCACATTTTCACCCACATCGAGTGGCACCAGAGCGGCTATTTTCTCACTGTGCCGGAGCAGCCCGCCCCCGCAGGCTGCGTCTGGGCCGGAAAGGAGCAGCTGGAGGCCGCGTATACCCTGCCCGGTGCCTTCAAGGCCTACAAAAAGCTGTTGCTGACCAAATTGCTGTGATTGCCCGGATTGATGAAATTTCTGCATTTCGGATTGTAATTTTTTGCTTTTCCGGGTATAATAGCCTTATCAATATGAACTCCGGTTCCATGAACCACCGTTCCCCACCAGAAAAGGAGTGTGTCCTATGAAGAAATCCTGTCTGATCGCTGTTATCGCCACGCTGGCCGCTGTGGCCGGTGCGCTGGCCGCCGTGGCTGTCTATCTGCACCGCCGTGAGAAGGAGCTGGACGAGTACGAGCGTCTGCTGTTTGGCGAGGATAAGGCTGAGACCGTTGAGCCTGCCGCAGAGCAGCCCGCAGAAGATCCTTCTGCCGAGGATGCCGCAGAATAAACCAAACACCGAAAAACGCACCCGGCTTGTCCCTGCAAGCTGTGGTGCGCTTTTTTATACGCCGCATTGATTAATCAACCTCTCAGTCCCCGCTCCGGCGCGGCCAGCTCCCCTGGCAGGAGAGCCAAGTGCAGGGATGCGGCTTTGTAACAGGAGTACATATCCATGAAACGATTTTTGTTGTGGGTCGTTGGTGTCATTCTGGGCGTTGCCGTGCTGCTGGGCGCGGTGATGACCGTGAGCTATTCCTTTACCGGCGAGGGTTCCCGCCCGGCGGCAGACACGCAGTTCGGCGGGCAGGCGCTGGAAGTGAACGGCTCCTGCTGGCAGGTGCCGCTGCTGGGCGGCGTGTTCGATAAGGTGTTCACCAGCCCCGAAACGCTCACCGTGCAGAAACTGGGCGTGCTGTATGACGCACACCCGGCCCTCGCCCTGCCCGATTGGGCCAGCTACACCACCCTGACCATCGAGACCGACATCGGCAGCATCGTATTTGCTGGGTCAGCCTCTCAGTACGAGGACTTTCTCTTCCCTGCCAACGGGGATTACAAGGCAAAGCTGACGGTCTGGCGGCTGCCGCAGGACTATCTTGCTACCCAGTTTGAGGGCGGCTCCACCGGTGCCATCCGCAAGAACCTGGGCGTGGAGCACCCGGCCAAGCCCACGGGCTGGTACAGCTACTCCTTCCGGTTCACCCTGCAGGCCAGCGCAGAAGTCGCTCTTTCCACCGAGCGGCTGGAGCAGGGCGGTGTGGCGGCGCTTTCCATCACCGGCCTGACCGGCGAGACCGCTCCCGCCGTGGAGACCGACCTGGGCAGCGTTCAGTGTGTCCGGCTGGGCAGCGGCTGGCGCGCCTACATCCCCGCCGCCTACAACGCTTCGGCGGGCGGGCACACGGTCAACGTTACCGTCAACGGCGAGACCTTTGCCCGGACGCTGACCGTTCTGCCCAAGGATTTCGGCACCGTGGAGGTGGAGCCGGAACCTGCATCCACCGAGGCCGCCAACGCCGAGTTCCGGAACAACATCTGGCCTCTGTACGAGCAGCCCGTGCGGGAAAAACTCTGGGCCGGTGCCTTCCTCTGCCCGGCAGAAAACTACATGACGCTGGTGGATTTCGGTCAGGTCAAGGTGATCGGCGGCCAGCAGGGCAGCCGCTCCAACTCCACCCGGCTCTACACCATCCCCGGTGAGCCCTGCCGTGCCCCGGCGAATGGCGTGGTGGTGTTTGCAGGCGATCTGGCCCTCACCGGCAGCACCGTGGTCATCGACCACGGCTGCGGCGTGCGCAGTTATCTGTACGGCCTGCAGGAGCTCTCCGTGACCCGCGGCCAGACCGTGGAGCGGGGGCAGGCTGTCGGCGTGCTGGGCGAGGAGCTAACCATGGACTTCAAGCTCGGCAGCAAGAGCGTGAACCCCTGGCCCCTGTTCCAGACCAGCGGCGGGTTATTCTGGCAGGAGAAGGGCTGATCCTGCAAAAAATTTGCAGAAACCTGTAACGCTTTCTCCTTTTCTGCGTTATTGGGGTGAAAGGCCATGAAAAAGGAGGGCAAAAGACGATGAAAACGAATTGTGATATCATCCGTGACCTGCTGCCGCTGTATGCGGAGCACATCACCAGTGAGGCCAGCAACGCACTGGTGGAAGAGCATCTGGCCGAATGTGGAGCCTGCCGCGCCGAGCTGGAACAGATGGAGCAGCCGGTGCCGGTGCGGCCGGAAGCGCAGCCGGATGCGCCCCTGCGCAGGATCAGGGCCGCTCTGCAAAGAAGGAGCATCCGTGCAGCAATCGGTTCTGTGCTGGCAGCCCTGTGCGCTCTGGCAATGATATTCTGGATGGGCACTGCCCGCGTCCCGGCCACCACAGAGCAGGCTCATTTCTGGACATACAGCCGCAAAGAGAATGGCGCAGACATCTGCATTCTGGAAGCGCAGGGCGAGGGGGTCTGGCTGGATATGGAGGACACCTTCAGCTGGGGCAAGCCGCAGATCACTGTGCGGGCCATGCGCTACCGCTTTCCGGGCGTGCATCGGGTACTGACAGCCCTGGTGGATTTCGATCGATCCTCTGTATGGGTCATGGTGTCTCGCACCCAGCTGCTGACCGTGGACTGCGCAGACCAGACCCTGTACTACCGCGATGGACAGCTGGTAGACCGCTACATCGTGCAGGAAAACCCGGACGGTACCTTCGACTACGCCTACGGCACCGACCAGGAATACGGCATCGACTATAAGAAGGGCTGAGCCTATGGACATCGACAGCGTTTACCGGCTCTATTTCCGGGATGTGTTTCTGTTCCTGCAGGGCCTGACCCACAACGAGGCGCTGGCCGAAGAACTGACACAGGAGACTTTCTTCAAGGCACTGGACGGCCTGAAGGACTACGACGACCGGCAGGATGTACGGGCGTGGCTGTTCACGGTGGCCCGCAACGCCTATTATTCCCACTGCCGCCGGACAAAGCACACTGCCCCGCTGGAAGATGCCGAAACCGCCCCCGCCGACACTCCGGACATTGCCCAGCTGCTGATCGATCAGGATGCGGCATTCACCGTGCATCAGTGTCTGCACACGCTGGACGAGCCTTACAAAGAGGTGTTCAGCCTCCGGGTATTCGGCGAGCTGCCCTTTGAGCGCATCGGGCTGATCTTCGGCCACAATGCCGCATGGGCCCGGGTGACCTACTACCGGGCCAAGACCCAGCTGCAAAAGATGCTTTCCTCTTCCACCTGACATTCCCTATCACAGCAGAACACCCCCGGCCCAAAAAGGCGCGGGGGTGTTCTTTTTGTGCGCAGGACTCAGACCGTTTTGCCTGCTCAAGCTGATCAAAATAAAAGGGGGTTAGGGCTTCGTTGATTGTTGCGTTGGCAGCTCCACCGCAATGGTAGTGCCCTTGTCCGAGCTTTCCTCCACCCAAACGGAGCCGCCGTGGAGGTCGGCAATCTCCCATACCAGTGAAAGCCCCAGTCCTGCGCCGCCGTATTCCCGGCTGCGCGACTTGTCCACCCGGAAGAAGGGCTGGAAGATACTGCGCTGATACTCCTCCGGGATGCCGCAGCCGGTGTCGGAGACGCGGAGCAGGAGCTTTTCCAACTCCTGAGTGACAGAAACCCGTACCGAGCCGCCCGGCCGGTTGTACTTGACAGCATTCTCCGTCAGGTTGAAGATCAGCCGGTAGATCAGTGCATCGCTGCCGGTCATAATGCCGTCGCCCTCCGCCGTCAGCGTGATGCCGAGCTTATCTGAGAGCGGCGCAAGATCTGTGAAGATCTCCTCGATCATGGGAGCGAGCTGAATCCGCTCGTTCCGCGTCACCTGCTGCAAATTGCTCATCTCCAGCAGCGTCTTGGTCATCTGTGCCAGCCGCTCCGTCTGCTCGCGCAAAAGCGTGAGGAACTCCGCCGTCTCCGGCCGCACATCAGGATGCTCCGCGGAAAACAGCTCCAACTGCGCCTGCATTAGTGCCAGTGGCGTGCGCAGCTCGTGGGCGGCGTTGCCGGTGAACTGCCGCTGGGCGGAAAAGGCGTTGTTCAGCCGCTCCAGCATCTGGTTGAACGAGCGGCTCAGCTGCCGGAACTCCGAAATAGTGTCTTCATCGATCCTCATATCGGCAAGATTGTTCAGCTGCACCTGCTCCACCTGCGAGGTAAAGCTGCGCAGGGGCTTGAGAGCGCGTCCGCTGACGAAATAGGCGAGGATGCCGCTGAGCAGCGTTACCGCCGCCGTGATGTACCAGTTGGTGGTGCGGAAGCGCCCCTGCACCCCATCGACGACGATGGTCAACTCCTCGTTGGGCGCTATGAGCTGCGGGTCAAAGCTCGCCGCTCCGCCATCATTCAGGATCACCGTGCCGCCGCCTTGTAAACTGTCCGCAATGGTGTCCATATAGTACACACCGGAGGAGCACAGCAGCAAATTCATGGCCACGCAGGTGATGCCGATGAGCAGGACGGTCATCAGCGTGATGCGCCACTGCAGGGAAAGCCGCTTCATTCCTCCTCGCCTCCCATCAGATAGCCCTCGCCGATGCGGTTGCGGATGGGGTCATAGCCCAGCACGGCGCGGAGCTTTTTGCGCAGGGCGGAGATGTGGACGCGAATGGAATTGCTGAAGTTGTCCACGCTGTTGTCCCAAACGTGATCCATCAGCTCTTCCTGACTCACGGGCCGCCCCTGATGCACCATCAGGTATTCCAGGATCCCCGTTTCCTTCCGGGTCAGCGTCAGCGTCTGCCCATTGACGGCGGCGGTACGGGAGCGGGTGTCAAAGGTCAGGCCTCCGCAGCTTAGCAGCACATCCTGCTGGGTGAACTGCCGCAATGTCAGGCTGCGGATGCGGGCCTCCAGCTCCGCCAAGTGGAAAGGCTTTGCCAGATAGTCGTTCGCCCCGGCATCCAGCCCCTGCACCTTGTCCTCCACTTCGCTGCGGGCGGAGAGGATCAGCACCCGCGTCTCCCGGTCGGTCTGCCGCAGGGTGCGCAGCACCGTCATGCCGTCCTTTTTCGGCAGATTCAGATCCAGAAGCACCAGATCGTATCGTTCCACGCCCAGAAGCGCCAGCGCCTTTTCCCCGTCATAACAGTAGTCCACGCTGTAGGCCAGCCGCCGCAGGCTGCGGACGATGGTCTCGCACAGGGCGCGTTCATCTTCAATTACTAAAAGGTGCATGAGAGCCCTCCTTTTTATTTCTTCGTTTTTGTGTTGCTTTCATTATAGCAAAAACAGATAAGGTTTGCGTTAAGTTTTCGTTCTTAACAGAGACTTTAACTCTCCCGCGCTATGATGGGGGCAGAAAATCGGAAAGGGTGATGAAAAATGAGCTGCGGGAAAAAGGCAGCGGCGCAGATCGTGCTGCTGATGGCCGGAGCCGCCATGCTGTGCTTCGGTGTCTGGCGGGGCGAGGCGGCGACAGTGCTGAGCAAAGCAATCAAATTATGTCTGGAGTGTGTAGGCATTGGGTAAAAAGTTTTCAGGCGTTTCACAGACCATGTCCCGCTTCCGGGGCTGGATTCAGGCGGGGGCGACGCTGCTGACCAACCTGCATCTGCCGAACTTTCTCAAGGGCGGACTGTATCAGGGGGCGGGGAAGACCGTCTGCGTGCCGGGGCTGAACTGCTATTCCTGCCCGGCAGCCTCCGGTGCCTGTCCCATCGGTGCGTTTCAGGCAGTGGTAGGCTCGTCAAAATTCAGTTTCTCCTATTATATCACAGGCTTTCTCATTTTGCTGGGAGTCCTGCTGGGACGCTTTATCTGCGGCTTTCTATGTCCCTTCGGCTGGTTTCAGGAGCTGCTGCATAAAATCCCGACAAAGAAGCTCTCCACAAAGAGGCTGAAGCCGCTGACATACCTGAAATACGCTGTCCTGCTGGTGATGGTTTTCCTGCTGCCGGCGTTCCTTGTGAACGATGTTGGCATGGGAGACCCGTTCTTCTGCAAATACCTCTGCCCCCAAGGCGTGCTGGAGGGAGCCATCCCGCTGTCCCTTGCCAATTCCGGCATCCGGGCGGCGCTGGGCAAGCTGTTTACATGGAAATTCAGCATCCTGCTGTCGGTGATTGCGCTGAGCGTACTGTTCTACCGACCGTTCTGCAAGTGGCTCTGCCCGCTGGGCGCGTTCTACGCGCTGTTCAACCGGGTGTCCCTCTTCCAGATGAAGGTGGATAAGAATAAGTGCGTTTCCTGCGGGAAATGCGCCAGAGCCTGCAAGATGGATGTGGATGTGACGAAAACGCCCAACCATACCGAGTGCATCCGCTGCGGAATGTGCATCCGCGCCTGTCCGACGAACGCCGTGTGCTTCCGCTACGGCTTCGGCGATGGAAAAGAGAAAGAAAACGCAGCGACACTGCGAGAAAACAACAACAAAGCTTAAGGAGAAACGAATATGAACGTAAAGAAGATACTGGCTCTGATGCTGTGCGCGATGATGCTGCTCTCCCTTGCAGCCTGCGGCGCAAAGGGCAACGACAAGCAGGCGGATATGAGCGGAGACAGTTCCGCCATGACCGGCGAGCCGAAAACCGCCGAGGAGGCGCTCGCTCTGCACAAGGAGCTGCTGGAGCGGGAAAACGCGCTCCTGTCGGAAAATGCCGAACTCTGGGAGAAGGTGTTCATGGCGGCCGATAAGGGCATGACCATGCAGGAGGACGGCAAAAACTACGGCGACTTCCTGCTGGATACCGTCGAGGCCGCTAAAGAGCAGTTCACCGACAAGGAGTATGAGTGGCTGAAGGAGTCAGCCACGGAGATCAGCAATATTGAAAACAGGCTGACCGAGTTGGAAGAGAAGTATCCCGAGATCATGCAGAAATCCATGGACGGCGATATGAGCATGCCTGCGGGCAGCGACACGAGCAACCCTCCCGACGACGGCAGTATGCAGAAGTTCCCCGCCTTTGAGGGCAAGGACCTGGATGGCAACACGGTGAAGAGCGACGAGCTGTTCTCCGCCAACGCCGTCACCGTGGTGAATTTCTGGTTCACCACCTGCAATCCCTGCGTAGGCGAGCTTTCCGAGCTGGATGCGCTGAACAAGGAACTGGCGGAGAAGGGCGGCTCCCTCATCGGCGTCAACACCTTCACGCTGGACGGCGACGAAACGGCAATTTCCGAGGCGAAGGATGTGCTTGCCAAGAAGGGCGCCACCTATCAGAACGTGTATTTTGACTCCGACGGTGAGGCGGGAAAGTTTACCACCAACATCTTTGCCTATCCCACCACCTATGTGGTCGACCGCAGCGGCAATATCGTGGGTGAACCCATCGTAGGCGCCATCACGGAAAAGAAGCAGGCGGAGACGCTGCAAAAGCTCATCGACCAGGCTCTTGCCGCCGATATGGGCTGACCCGAGATTTAAAAAGTGCCTGCTGCGCGCCATTGCCTTGCCCTCGGCGGGATCCATCCGGGACAAGCTGACGGCGGAGCAGTACCGTGTTACGCAGGAGAGCGGCACAGAGCACCCTTTCACAGGCGAGTTCTGGGATAAGTTTGAAAAGGGCATCTATGTGGATGTCGTCACCGGCGAGCCGCTCTTTTCCTCCACGGATAAGTACGAGAGCGGCTGCGGCTGGCCGGCTTTCACAAAGCCCATCGAGGAGCCTGCCGTGGTGGAACTGGAGGACCTGAGCCACGGCATGCGCCGTACAGAGGTCAGAAGCCGTGCCGGAGATTCTCACCTTGGTCATGTGTTCACCGGCGATCCGGAGTCCCCCAATGGCGTGCGCTACTGCATCAACAGTGCGGCCCTGCGCTTTGTGCCTTACGCAAAGATGAAAGCAGAGGGCTACGGATATCTTCTGTATCTGTTCGAGGAATGAGTTCGCATAATACAATGTTCCATCATCTAGTCCAAACAGAATTTCAGGCATAGAAAAAGCCCGGGAAATGGCGTATTTCCCGGGCTTTTTTAGCATTATTAAGCTGTAGATTAGCGCTTGGAGAACTGGGGTGCACGACGTGCAGCCTTCAGACCGTACTCACCTGACCTTGATCCGAAAAGTCCATTATTCATGCAGGTTTTCGGGCTTTCCTCTCTCAGCAAACCCATAGGTAAACCCACGAAATCGCGAAATTTTTGGTGCAGTTTAACGCAGCCCGAATGCAGCATTCACAACGCTGCTTAATTCCTCAGGTTTATTGTACTTGACTTTCGCATAGATGTCCATAGTCGTTTTGCTGTTCTCATGGCCTGCCAGATACTGCACCGTCTTAGGATCAACACCTTTGTAAATCAGATTGGTGATGTAGGTGTGCCGCAGCATGTGCGGAGTCACCTTGAAGTCCATCGTATACACCAGTTTGGGATTATTCGGCTGATGCTCACCAAGCCTTGGCTTTATTCTATGCTTGATGGACTGTCCATTTACATAAGTGTAATAACAGCGTTCTGCAGTAGAACGGACTGTTATGTACTTCCAGACTCTCACAAACTGTGTTTCCGTCAAAACAGTTCCCTTCGAATTCGAGATCACATATTCCGATTCTGATTTTTCCCTTTCTTCCTTGAGACAGGCTACCAGGCATTTTGGAATCGGAACATCTCGTTTTGCTGCCGGTGTCTTCAATAGCGTGTTGACTACCGGCTCACCGCCTTCCACATGCCATGCACGCCTTACCGAAATGTACGGCGTTTTTTCATCCAGGAATACGCAGTCCCATTTTAATCCAAGGATCTCTTCTCTACGCAATCCCGCGTACAAACCGATCATCACGAAGACATACGGTGGAAGCTCACGAATGCTATCCAGCAAAATAGCAGTCTGTTCATCCGTCAAAGCCTCGCGCCGTTTCGCTGGCTTTCCGCCTCTTGCGCAAATCGTTTTGGATGGATTCTCTTTAATCACCTTGCTCTCTTCTGCTGAATTAAAAATGTTCTTAATCAGCATATTGAGCTGACCATACATTCCGGAAGAACCTTTTGATAACGGAACCATCAGCAGCCGCAGGTCATCTGTGGTCACCTCGTCCATATACATCTGTCCAATCGGACCCACGATGTACCGATTCACCATCCGTGCGTATCCTTCCAACGTATTAGTTCTTACCGTTCCAGACCGCATCAGCAACCATTTTTCACAGTACTCTTCCACGGTCGGATTCTCTCTATGGAAAACCACTTCCGCGATTTTCTTCTGGGCATCTTCCACCCGGTCATACAATTCTTCGCGTGTCAGCCCGTAAATCGCCACTCTCTTTCCGTCTGCATCTGTAATCCGGGTGCGGTAATACTGTACCCCTTTCATCATCACTGTTCCGTATTCCGGAAGTTCAGCAGGACGCTTTTTCCCTTTAGCCATGTGTTCTCCTCCTATCTATCTTCATACATTGCGTGTTGTCACTTTTATTATCATGGCGTACAGCACTTCCTTCAAGGATGTCGAATGTATGTAAAAAGGCAGGGATTTTTGACCATCCCTGCCCTAATTTCTTTCTGATTTACTCTTAATCCCACGATGCAAAAGCATCTTCCAGCACTCCTGCGAGCTGCTCTGGGCGATTATATTTCACCTTGGCGTAAATATCCATGGTGATCTTGCTGCTTTCATGACCGGCAAGATACTGAACCGTCTTCGGATCAACCGAAGCATGAATCAGATTCGTAATGTAGGTGTGCCGCAGCTGATGCGGAGTCACCTCAAAGTCCAGACTGTAAACCACATTTCCATTGTGTGCTGCCTTTTGCCCCAGAACCGGCTTCACCGTATGCTTCACCCTCTTGCCATCTTCATAGCGGTAATAGCAGCGTTCCTTGGTGGTACGGGTTACGATATACTGCCATAATCTCTTGAACTGCGTATAGGACAACGGGTCTCCATCCCGGTTTGCAACCACAAAATCCGATGTCGATGTCTTCTTCGCCTCTTTCAGACATTCCAGAAGATTGTCCGGCAGAGGGACATTCCGATGCGCTGCCTTTGTTTTCAGCTCTGTCAGAATCACCGGACGATTATGCTCCGTATGCCAGGCTCTCCGAACGGTAAGGTACGGAGCCTCGCAATCAAGATACACCGAATCCCATTGAAGTCCGAGGATTTCTTCTCTCCGCAATCCTGCGTACAGCCCCAGCATCACGAACACATACGGCGGTAAGCCGTAAATGGCATCCAGCAGCTTATCCACCTGCTCATCCGTAAGCGGGAGGCGATCCTTCTGGGGAATCCCGCCCACATTCTTCTTCAGATAGATGGTCGGATTCTCATCAATGATCTTACTCTCCATTGCTGCCGTGAAAATACACTTATATAGAACGTTCACTGATTTGTACACGGATGCCGACTTTTTCGATGCCTCCAACAGTGCCAGGCGAATGTCATCTGCTGTTACATCTCCCATATGCATATCGCCCAATGGCTTGATGATGTAGTTCTTCACTTTCGATGTATAGTCAATCAGCGTTGTCATCCTGATCTGTGCCGACTGCATCAGCAGCCATTTCTCGCAATACTCCTCCACTGTAGGTGTACTGCGGCGATACGTCTTGTTCTCAATCTGCTGGATCGCTTCCTGTTCCTTCTGGTACAGTTCCTCTCTCGTTCTTGCATATAAGGAAACCCGCCGTCCCTGCTGATCTGTTACACGGGTTCGATAATATTGCGTTCCCTTCATACTCACCGTACCATAATCGGGAAGCATCATTCTTCTTGCCGCCATATCATTACCTCCAATCCTGTTGATGCTTTCATTATTGCGGATTCATCGTCCATACTCAACGATGTCGATTTTCACCGCCGAAAGCTTCGAGGTTTGCGATATGTCGCAGCACGTTCCATCGGTTTTGCACGGTGCGTACATTTTGCAATGTACTCCTGAATCCCCACTTCCGTGAAATAAACGCAGCCGTTTTCCACATACTGAACATAGGAGATCAAACCGTCTGTTCTTGCAGCATCCAGTGTTTTTACGCTGATTCCCAGTATACTGGCTGCTTCTTTCCTTGTAATCAGTTTATCCATCGCCTTCTTCGCCATCCTTTCGGCATTTGCCCTGTCTTTTTTTCTCTGCTTGTTCCGGAATGTAATATCCAAGTTGAATCCTTACAGCTTCATCAATCCCACGCATCTGCCCCTTACTTACCCGCCCAAGATAGCGAATCACGCATATCTTGTCGCAGGTGTCGAGCTGTTCTGCCAATACCATGGACGGTTTTGCCAGTCCCTTTGCTTTACGGAGAAAGAAATGCGTTGGCTGTTTTCGCTTCTTCTCAATTTTCGATGTCAGCGGAGCAATCGTGATCGTCGGCGCATAATAATTGCCGACATCATTCTGAAGAACCACAACAGGACGAACACCGCCCTGCTTTGATCCTACCGGAACACCGAGATTGGCGAGATATAAATCACCTCGCCGATAAACCCAGTTTTCTTTCATATGCTGTTGTCTCCAATCTCCATACACTGATATGGATAAAGCCTGCCAGGTATCATGCTGATACAGCACCCGGCAGCGCTTTCTGAAAATATGGTTTCTCTGTACTTTTTCTTATCACCCCAGAGATGTAGGATTTCTCACAGGCGGCAGTGTGCTTCACTGCTCCATTGGAATTTAACCATCCCGCCTTCCTTATGGCCGGACCGCGAATTACGGAAGTATCATTGTCCCTGTCTGGCTTTAACACCGCCGCCGGTTGCAATCCGGCATTTGCTTCTGCGAAACCGCTATCGCCCCGATGGGCTTCATGGCGTGCAGTCGAAGACTCGACCAAACAGGAATGTACCTGAAGAATGAGTATTCAGTTTTCAAGGGACATTCGGACTTTCGTCCTTACAAAGTAAGTTTAACAAGAATCCTCCGGTTTCGCGTTGGCCTCGTAGGCGCACTTTGGTTGTCCTTGCAGGACTACATACGGTTCGTTTTGACTTTTTCAGTGTTCTATACAGCCGGATTGAGGCAAAAAAATACCCCGTTGGTTTCCCAACGAGGCATCAAAGACGATTCTATTCTATTTTCTATAAACTGGTACCCGTTTATCTCCTGGTGACCATTTGAGTCACGGCTAATGTATCAAAAAAGCAACGCTCATCTCAGCAAATCAGACAAGCTGTATTCTCCTTTGGGGATATTTGCTGTTCTGCGATACTCTTTTATGGCTTTCACCAAGAGCTGAGGATTACTGAAATACTGCTTCACAAAATCATACGACTTCACATCATGCATCCGAAGATTTATTTTACAAAATTCGCTTGGTTTTTTTCCAGAACGCTTAAACTGATCATATGCTCCTTCCGCATGAATAATCAGCATTTCAATTTCTGGAGCAGTAATGACATTTACCACGTCAATTTTCTGCTCATATGCTTTACTCAATCGAAATTCCTCTCTGCGAGAATCCAAAATCCGTATCACAGAAATCTGCTCATCGAATCCTTTCCGTAAGTATCGCTCCTCGAATCGTTTAGCACTTCTGCAACGAATGACACGTTCTTCCAACATTTCTTCTCTGTTGAAAATCAGAAGATCATTATCAACCTGTATGTCGATAATAGCTTCTTCGGCAGAGCCTTCACATATACACGCCTTGTATTTTGCTAATTCCATTCTGCCGCCTCCTTATTTGATTGAAGCAGCCAGGCTTTTCTTCAAGCGCATATACGCTTCATATGCTGGCGTTGTTCCCTCAAGGAAGCCGCTCTGGTAAGCATCACTCTTTTTAATATCATTACGTTTCAATATATAGCTCAGATTTTCTGCTGTAATGCCATTACGGTTTCTAACGATACAAATTCCGTCATTTCGGTCATATTCGTCCAGCAGTTCCGGATAATGCGTAGTGAAAATAAGCGTTCCGCCATTTTTGTTCAGTCGGCTGTCCATAAAGAAGCGCACTAAGGTCGTTACAATTTCCTTGTTGAAATGATTCTCTATTTCATCTACCAGAAGATAACCACCTGAATGAAGAACTTCCTTTACCATCGAGAATGTAATAATACCCTTAATCGTACCAGAGGACAGATACTGCTCAAGGTCTGCCGCATTATTCAGGATAATCTCTTCTTCATCCTTAAACTTCAAGTGGATAAATGTTTTTCCCTCTGCCTGCTCAAAACACAATTTCTCAATGGTCGGATCGAGAAGCGCAATTACCTCCAATGGAATATCTTCGGTAAATGGAAGCACATTCACATTCGTATAGGAAAGCAGGCTGAATATTTCCACTGTATCATTCGCTTTTTTATTATGTGCAATGACAAAGCTGACATCATCAGAAAGGTATGCTTCATCGCTATTGCGCTGCTCTACAGGCTTCATTCCTGTAAAATCTGTCAGATACTTTTTCGACTTAACGGTTGCAATCGGTTTTTCCCAAAGGCTTTCAGACAGAATCGAATACACATATTCCCCTGTTTTCGACTTCTTTGCCGCAATTACAGTTTCCAAGCAGCAGATGTAGCTACGCTTATCATAAAAATATGTGCGGATTGTAACATTCTTCGCTCCGCCAAGAATGCTTTTTGCCTCCACATGATTGATGGGCTCATTTTTCACAATATTTAAGGCCAAGCTAATGACCTTTAATACCGAGGTCTTGCCAGATGCGTTAATTCCAATGAAAGCACAGGCAGAGTGGAGATAGTAATTATCCGTCAAACGGTAAAGACTATCTTTGTCCTCTTCGCAAACACGTTGCTGCGTATAAAAGCAAATATCCAAGTCTTTTTTGAATAATGGGAGTCCTTGTGCGGTGATGCGGAGTATTTTCATAGGTAGTCCTCCTCTAAAAACAGTTTTTTTGTTTTTATTTTCTTATAATCTTATTATACGCCGCAAATCAGAAAATATCAACGGATTTTCCGTTTTTATTTTCTGATTTGTTTTTGACACTAAAAAGTATCCGTTCAATATGGCAAGCCCTGTGATTGCTGACCCGTTCCAACGCATGAAATACATGGAGCGTCATGGAAGCGGCCTACGCAAAATCGTCAGGGAAACCGAAAAGCCGCCTGGATATACAGCGGCATATAATCCGAAAATTTTCTCAACGGCAACAGATTTCAGAGTCATCTTGAAAAATGTAAATTACCAACTTAGTCAGAAAAACTTAGTCAATGACCAAGTTAGTGAGCAAGATAAATCGCCGGACATCCCACACACAGTTTTGAATCTTTGTATCCACCTTATTGCCCACGGCAGTGAGGGTGCTCAAATCACTCATGCTCACTCTATCATGGGTACAGCCAATGATAAGTCCTATGACGCAACCCATGATAACTTAGAGGATGACACCCATCAAGGTATCCACCAAGATAGCCACCATGATTCTACGCCGTCAGCAGTTATATTGCGCCTAATGCTTTTTAGATTTTCTTCGCAATCGTAGACAGCTCCGAAATAATACTAAGAAGATCATTTTTGACTTCCTCTTTGCTTGGCTCGCTGCCCATAAGAAGATAATCCGTGCTGACATGGAGGATGCAGGACAGTTCAATCAGCAAGTCAATAGAGCAGCTGCGTTCACCGTTCTCCATGCGGCTGACATGCTGCTTGCTTGCCAGGCCCAGGCGAACCGCCAGTTCCTCCTGCGTAATGCCACGGGAAGTGCGAACATCGTGAAGTCTCTTACCAAACTCTTTTGCGTCAAAATACATACGTTTCTCCTTCCGCACAGCCGGTACAGAACCGGATCGACGGAAGGT
>OOCW01001440.1_pt1 | contig 16719 bp, 16 predicted proteins | sample 1671201 | NCBI WGS metagenome assembly OOCW01 (sample SAMN06348132, study PRJEB24527) | human gut metagenome | biome: human gut; feature: ankylosing spondylitis patient; material: feces | host: Homo sapiens | place: China | collected 2015-10
AAATCCACTCGAATAAAGGTGGAATATAATTCCCCTTTTAATTGTGTCCAGATTTGTAATTATAATGCAGAGGAAATGAATATACAAGTAAAAATTTAAATAAATAGTAGAAATAGGTATAAATTATTTTGTCTTAAATGTTATGGGTAAAAAAGTATGGTTTTAGTTGCATAACAGGGAGAACATGGTATCATTAATAAAGTAGATTTATTGGAACATAAAATCAAGGGGGTGCCATCATGTCAATTGAAATGATCATACAATATATGTATACAACACCTATGGTGGCTTTACCGGTATTTATAGGTGTAGCTATTTTACGTGTAATTTGTTTAGAAAAAAAGAAGAAAGCACATCACCTAACTTGGAGCAGAGAGTTGGGCGTTCATTTTTTTATAATGTACATAATTAGTCTTTATGAAATTACGGCTATTAGATTGGGCTTAGGCCTAAGTATGGAAAGTTTAATGATGCGTGAGACAAGAGTCAACTTAGAACCTATGAAAGTTTTGATAAAATGGTTTCACTTAGGCATTTGGTGGCATCTTTTTTATAACGTAGTAGGGAACTGTATTTGGTTTGTACCAATGGGGATACTAGTACCTACTTTGTTCAAGAAAAAAAGAAGTCTTTGGAAAGTTACACTAATAGGTATGCTAACTTCAATATCTATTGAGGGATTACAATATTTATTATGTACAGGGGTAACAGATATCGATGACGTCATATTTAACACATTAGGTACAATTATGGGATATTGGATTTGGAAGAAAATTTATAATATACTCAAGAAAAAATAGGGCTCATTTGCATATATTGCATGAGTCTTAATTTTTTGGGAAATCCTAGATAAATGGATGTTAGGTAAGGCAGGTAACACAATGAACAGAATTCGGAAAATGTTAAAACAAGACTTGAAAAATATCTTTACGAACGAAATAGTATTTCTTCTTATATTTTTAATAATCCTTTTACCCACATTATTTGTATGTTTTATAATTAACGCTAATAGGCAGCCTTTATATAATAAAGGAGAAATAAAGGTTGCATTAATTAATAAAGATCAAGGTGGTGTAATTAATGGAATAGGTGTCAATATGGGAGATGAAGTGACTGCACGTATTAAAGATAGTGATGGTATAAGTTGGAAGATTGTTTCTTATGAGGATGCACTTAGAGGGACTTTAATCGGACGTTATTATGGGCAAGTCATTATACCAGAGGACTTTACAGCTAAGATTGCTACACTAGATACGGAGCAAGCAGAATTGCCTAAAGTACAATATGATATGAATTTTCAAGAAAATATTTATGCACCTACTTTTAATACAATTAATAATGCAAACCTAGGGGCCAATATTCAAAAAAGCATTATTAGAGCAGTTGATAGTGTGATAAAAGAGGTTATAGGTGATGTCGATATAAGTTCAAAAATGGAAGATAGAGACTCAGATGTGAGGCAAGTCATTGAGGCTATATTGCTTTTAAATAAAAATAAAGAACAATATTTGACACTGCTTGAAGAATATAGAGAAATGGCGACTAAGACAATTGTTTTATTTTCTAATATAGACAATCAAATTATCAATTCTAAGATTGATCAAATACAAATAAAAAAGTTTGAAGATCAAATAAAAAAGTTTTTAGCAGATTCGATTCAGCTAGAAACTGAGTATGAGACATTAACTGGAGAAAAAATAAAGATAAGTTATAAACGTTTAACTAATACATTAGAAACGATTATGGAAGACTTAGAATATATTAAAGAAGGAGCTCCAGCATTACAGATTAATATAAAAGAAGCAAGAAAGATAGCAGCGCATTTTTATAATATAGTAGATAAAGCAACTAATATTTTAGTTGATATAGTAGAGCGTTCTAATGGTTTAGAAGCTAAATTAGGTTTCTTGGCCCATAAGGATGATATTAATAAATTGATCTATAACCTTAAAAATGAGCCTGAATTAGTTGCAGAATATTTAGAAAGTCCAATGTTACTAGAAAGAATTGATAAAGAAGAGGTCTTTAATGAAAATGTAACCATAGCACCATTTTATATGGGAATTGCTATGTGGATAGGTAAAGCAATACTTGTAACATTATTATCTATTCGTTTTAAAGGGAGATTAGTAGAGGATGAAGAGGAGAATGAGACAGAAATAGAGAGTGTAACAGTAGTTGAAGAGTATATAGCCAAGGGGCTATTCTTTATTATTTTGGGTATGATTCAAGATTTCTTAATGATATCCATCGTGAGATTACTTTTTGAGGTGGGAAAAGAGCATCAGATTTTATTCTTATTAATAGGTCTCTTAGGAAGTATTACATTTGCAATGATTGTTTATACATGTGCTAGTGTATTTAATAATCTAGGTAAATTAGGAATTCATTTGATATCCATTTTACAACTTTTTTTATTAGGTGGTGTTTTCCCTTTACAAATCATTCCTGATATATTCTTTAAAATTAATAGAGTACTGCCTTTTATTTATGTAGTAGGCAGTTTTAGAGAATTACAGATAGATGTTGTAACAATAAATCTATATAAAAGTGTAAGTATATTGATACTATTTATTGTGTATACGTTTATATTTGGTATCTTAAGTAAACTTTATTTAAAACCGTATATTACGAAGCTATGCAATGTTATACAACAAAGTAAGCTGTTTATAGCATCAGATAAATAAGAGTAAATAATATTAAGAAGAAGTATGGTGAAATCAAGAGTTGATTTACCATACTTTTTTTATAAATTAATATTCTCTTAAAGTGAGTGGAATATATTTAAGACCTTCGATATTTTTTGTATAAGTTGATTCATCTCCACTAATACTAATAGAGTAGAAGAATTTGTCTGTTTGAGCATAAACAAAGTAAGCCTTGTTGGTAGTATTTTCATCAACCTTTGTAGTTAATTCATAAGCTTTAGCGGCTATAAGGTTATTAGTTTCTAGAGTAATAAGTTCACTAGATTCTGCCATTGAAAGGAGTTTTGGAATACCTTTTTCTTCATAAAGCTTAATGAAAGCGTCAAGAGTTTGCTCAGCCAGGTCATTTTCTAAAGTAGAAATAGGATAGTAATCAACCATAGTCGTTAAATGTGTTGTAGGATCATCTACAATTAGTAAATCAGTGTTTTCGGTATCTTGAATCCAAGTATCTGGTAAATCTATAGAGTATAATCCGTTCTTGCTAGTAAATGTTTTTAGGTTTATATCTGTAGGTAATTCAAGTTTTTGCGTTTGAATAGAAGCGTTTGATACATTGGTAGTTTGAGGACTACATCCTATTAGTGAAAGTGCAAATGTTCCCATAAGCAAGCTAAATAATACTGTCTTAAATTTTTTCATCTGAGGGCTCCTTTAAAAACAAATTATTGCATAAATTTAAGATTATTTTATATTAAAAATAAAAAACTTACAATGAAAAGTGGAACATTTTGAATATATATCAATCATAAGATAATAGGCATAAGCATGAAAGGAGAAAAAAATGCTAAATAAAAGTATCGGTATAGTTATAGCAGCAGCATCAAGTGATATAGTATCTTCCACAAGTTGGATTACCATAGTGTTTGTAGCGATTATTGCGATTATAGCTATTATATTTATTTATAAAGTTATAAAAAGTGGGTATAAGAATGATGAGCATGTTACAAGGGTGATGACAGAACCTATTAAAAATGATAAGGTAGCTCATGCGCCACAAGCACCTAAGCCAAATGCGGAAGGCATTACACCACTTGCACCAAAAGAAGAAGCTAGAGAAGCAGAAGAAGTCATTGCTATGCCTGTTTCGGGAACACTCATGTACTTATCAGATGTGCCAGATCCTATTTATGCGGAGCAGTTAAAAGGTGAAGGCTTTGCAGTAGAGCCAGAGGATGGCAATATAAATGCACCAGTTAAAGGGCGCATTATGGAAATTGCGCCTACCAGACATGCACTGACTATCGAAACGCCAGCACATAGACATGTGCTCATACACATTGGTGTAGAAGCGCCTACATTAAAAGGTGAAGGGTTCATATGTAATGTAAAAGTAGACCAAATGATAGAAATAGGTGAAGCTTTATTTACAGTGGACTTAGTAAAGATTAAATCTAAAATTCCATCTGTGATAACTTCTGTAGTATTTACGAATCTTAAAGACTATGAAAAAGTTGTTGTTAAGGATACAGGATGTGTTAAAGCTGGAGATGTGGGACTAGTAGTTATTGAAGAAAAATGTTGAAAATAAAGAAAAGCTTGTTTACAATAATCTTGTAGGTATATAAAATAATAAAAATTCATTTATTTACAGGAGGAGAGAATGAACACAAGTAAACAAGGTTTTTGGTCACGCTTAGTAGCAGCTTTTAAAGGTGAAAAACAAGCAGACACAACAAACAAATCAAATGTAGAAATGACAGCTGCGAAAGGTGTAACAGGCGATACATTGAAATTAGTAGCACCTATTACAGGAAAACTTATTTCACTTTCAGAAATTCCAGATCCAGTATTTTCACAAGGAATGATGGGGACAGGTTTTGGAATCGAGCCAACAGAAGGCAAAGTAGTATCACCAGTAAACGGGAAAGTTATTTCTGTATTCCCAACAAAACACGCTGTAACATTACAAGCAGAGGATGGAACAGAAATTTTAATTCACTTTGGGCTTGATACAACACTCCTCAAAGGAGAAGGCTTCACATCTCACGTAGCAGATGGGCAAGCAGTAAAAGCAGGAGATATGCTTCTTACAGTAGATATCGAAGCTATTAAAGACAAAGTACCTTCATTAAGCACACCAGTAGTATTCCCAAGTCTTAAAGAAGGAAAAGAAATTATTATTAGCAAAAATGGAAACGTTACCTGCGGTGAGGAAGACCGTATTGAGATAAAATAAATAGTATTACAAATACTTCGCTGAGGTAGGGGTGGCTTGTAGCCTACGACTTCCGTAATTTGTGATACGCTAAGTTCGATGAGTAAAGAAACGTAGTGAACTCACTTCGCTTCGCTGCGTTCAGACAGCACTACTAAAACCTCTTTACTCATCTTCACTAAGCGTATCAGCAACTTACTTCAGAGGTAGTCTACAATCACCACTAACCCAGCTTTCGTTTTGAATACTCTTAGGAAGGAAGAGAGAGGGGAAAGTGGGGCATAATAAAGAAGGAGACTTCGCGAAACTATGGATGGTTTTGCGAAGCCTCCTTCTTTGTTGTTATGATTGGGTTAGCTTAATAGATGAAGTAACTATGAGGTTACTTTTGAAGATTGAGTTTGAGCTAACCTTTTTTTTGTGAGGGACTTCCATATGATGAAGAGGAAGTAACTTGTATTGAAAATAGTTGCAAGGGCGCAAACCACATAGAAGAGTGGCTCATATAAATAGGCCATTATCATTGATCCTGCTAAAAAGATTTCATTAGCAATAGGCAATGTTAAATTTCTTTTTACAGTTGCAGGATGGGAATTAAAAAAGAAATACATAACTAATAATACAGCTTGCATAGGAATCAGTGACACCACTGCAAAAGCAGCCCCCATAGTTAAAGGTTCATACCAAGGAACAAACGGAATAGTAGATGAAAATGCATAAAAACTAATCAGTGAAACTAGTACTTGAATAGAAACTAGCATAAAGGTAATAAATTTCAATAAACTCTTTCTCAATATCTAATTCTCCTTATTCATAAAAAATATACCCCCTAAAACTACCATAAAAAACCAAAAACAACAAACCAATAATTTCCAATTGTTGTAGCTTGTTTTTTATGAGGGAAGCCAATCAAAGAGCCTTTAGCTGTACTATCTAAGCAGTCCACGCCTCCCCACATAGGTAAGACGTAGACTTATAGATAGTTATATTATCCACTAAGTTCAAACCATAAAGCAAAACAAGCCACAGTGTTATATCCTGTAGCTTGTTTTTTATGTAAGTAATGTTTTTAAACGAGGAGCTGGAAGTGAGTGGAGGGTGAGAGCTACTTTTCGGAAGAATTTGTTGCTAGTCTTAGTGAAGACAATTAAAGAGGTTTTAGCTGTGCTGTTTGAGCAGTGCACGCTTTACCGCACTGCGAGTTCACAGCGTTTCTTTAATTGTCAAGCTTAGACTAGCACAAATTCTGTAGACGTAGAAATCACCCTCCACTCACTTACAGCGGAGCCTTCTTAGAACCTAACTCCAAGGCTTTTGAAGTGTTTGAACCAACAAATTATAACTATTGATAAGCGAAGTTAAATTGAAAGACAAATCATTAAGTTTAATCGCTTGTTTATCATAATCAAGTTTAGTCATTAATCCAACTTTGCGTTGTACAGCAGCAGTCTCTAATTGCTTTTCAACTAAAGCTTTTTGTGCTTCTAATGTATGGATTTGCTCCTCCATGTTAAGGAGTTTAGCATAGCTTGATAAAAGATTTTGCACTAATGTATCTTTACTATCTTTTACATTAAGCGTAGCAGAACTAGCAGAGTATTTAGCGTTTAAGTATTCTGCGTAAGTTGGTGCATAAGCTGAACCTGTGATTGGGTTAACAAAGTTTTCGAAGATATTATTACTTTGTAAATCAGCTAATTCATTTTGATATTTAAGGTATTTATCAGCATTAGCTTGGAAGAAGGCCTTTGGATTTTCTAATCTAAAAGCTTCGAAGGAAATGTTATTTTCTAAAGCGTACTTATTTAAGTCTTTATTTGTAAGCATTAAGAAAGCTTCTTTTTCACTTTTGAGTATTTCTTCTTTAGCTAATTTATTGGCTTCTAAATTTTTGAGTTCTAGGTTACCAGCATCGATTTGAAGTGGTACAGCAACTCCAGCCTCTTTCTGAATTTCTAATGTTTTAATTGATTCTTTTTGAAGGGCAATGTTAGCTTCAATGTTTTTGATTTCTTCTTCAATTAAAATAATAGAATTATAACGTTTTGTAATATCAGCAGTTACTTTATCTTTTAAGAATTCACGTTGTTGCTGATTTTGATTATGAGAGATATAAAGTTGTTGATATTTATAAGCCCCGATATTATCCATAGCTTTCATTTGTTCTTCGAGGACTTCACTTTGTTGTGAATTAAGAGCTAAGCTATTATTAATAGAAAGCGCACTCTTAATACATTCATCTAAAGTTAAAACAGGTTTTCCTGCACTGTCATCGTTAGAAACGCTAGTGAGAGCAGAAGTGTTAGCAGTTGGAGCTACAGTACTCATTGTACTTGCAAGTAAAGGCGTGCATACTAATGCGCTTAAACTTAGCATAGCGATTAATTTTGTTAAGAGTTTCATAAGTCACCTCGATTATGCTTAAGTAATATATGGAGAATATATTATTTAAGGTGTTTTTATTTTTAAAGTTTAGTTGTAAAATTAAGCATTTGCTTTGGCTTCAGCCTTAGCTTTAGCTTTTTGCGCTTTAAGCTCCCCACGTCTTTCAAACATTAAGTAGATAGTAGGAATTAAAACTAATGTAACAAGTGTACTAATTGTAAGACCACCAGCTACTACAACACCCATAGGTTGCATTGTTTCAGCACCTTCTCCAATACCTAGTGCCATAGGAATCATGGCAAGAACTGTTGTAAGCGTTGTCATAAGTACTGGTCTTAAACGACTGGCAGAACCTGTAGCAATACATTCAATAAGTGGCATATCTGTTTCCTTGCGAAGTTGTTCGATGTAGTCAATAAGTACGATCCCGTTATTTACTACAATCCCTACCAGTAAGATTACCCCGGTGAATGAAGGAATACTAAGTGAGCAGCCAGATACTAATAAAGAAATAACTACCCCTACGAATCCGAATGGGAGAGAGAACATAATGATAAATGGTTTTTTGAACGATTCAAATTGAGCAACCATAACCATGTAAACAAGTAAAATTGCCATAACGAGGGCTAATGCTAAACTTTGGAATGATTCCATCATCATTTCTGTTTGTGCACCTTGCCCAACTTCATAATCTCTAGGAAGTGTAAGCCCTGCAATCGCTTCATTTGCTAATTTTTGAGCAGTACCTGCATCTACACCATCAGCAAGAGTAGCAGAAACTGTTATGACATATTCACCATCCGTTTTATTAAGTGTTTTAGCGGCAAGATGCTTTTCAAATGTTGTGAAAGCACTAAGAGGAATCTCTTGACCTGTTTTAGAAGATTTCACTGTAAGTCTTTCTAAATCCTCAAGTCCGTTTACTGTACCTTCTTTAAGCTGTAAGTGAACATCTATTGTAGAACCATCTATACGCGCCGTTGTAACATCATTTCCTTCAAGTGCCATACGTACAAGAGAGTTAACACTTGCCACGCTTACGCCCCATTCAGTAGCACGTTTTTGATCAATATGTAATCTAATTTCTTCAGACGTATCGGCAATACTTGTTGTTACATCTGAGAAACTATCAATTGTTTGAAGTGCATTTGCCACATCTGTAGAAACGGCCTCTAAAACATCAAGGTCAGGTCCTGAAACTTCTACAGAGAATGCGCTGCCCCCACCCATCATCATACTATCATCAACAGAAATAGTAATTGTGCAGTCAGGAACAGTTGCGAGCATATCACGTACGCGGTCAGCAATTTGTTTAACGCTTTCATCACGTTCATCTTTTGAAACGAGTTTTAAATTAATGTTTGCTTTACCTGTGTTACCTGTTAAAGAAGCTTCTTTTGAATAAGATGTAGTCATAGAAGTGATTTCTTTAACATCTAATAATTTTTCTTCAGCCATAGCAATGTAGTAATCGCTAGATTTGATATCTAAACCTTTAGGAAGTTCGATACTTACAGTCATAACCCCTTTATCTGCACTTGGCATAAGGTCTGTTCCGATTTGCCCTACTAAACCAAATGAAGAAGCTAAAAGCACGATAGCTAAGAGAACAGTTATAAATCTATGTCCTAGTGCAAGTCTTAAAAGCTTTTCATAAGCATTTTGGAATTTGCTAAAGAAGAATGAAGGTTTAGCAAATCCGTTGCCACCAACTTTCATTTTATTAAAGATAGCTGGTACAAGAGTAATCGCTACAAATACAGAGAAGAGTAGCGAATAGATGATAGAAAGTGAAAGTGATGTAAACATCATACGAATCATACCATTTGTAAAGATCATAGGTAAGAATACAGCAATGGTTGTAAGTGTAGAAGCAATAATCGCCCCTGATACACTTGTTGTTCCGATAATAGAAGCTGTCTCAAGTTCTATATTTTCTTCACGTTTTTTGAAGATGTTTTCAATAACTACAATGGAGTTATCTACTACCATCCCTACCCCCAGCATTAAACCACTTACAGAAATAAGGTTTAATGTTTGACCAGAGAAGTACATAGCTGCAATAGCACCGATAATTGAAAGAGGAATGGCTAAAGCAACAATGAAAGAAGCTTTAAAACTTCTAAGGAATACTAAGATAACTAAGAAAGCGATGCCGGCACTTAAGAATAAAGTTGACCATACACTACTCATAGATTCATTAATATAATCACTTTCGTCATAAGAAAGTACTAAGTTATACTCAGGATTTTCTTCGTTTAAAGTATCAAGTACTTTATATACCTTTTTCATAAGTTGAACAGTGTTTGCAGATTGTTGTTTATTGATATCAATAAGCAAACTATTTTCGCCATTGTAGCGATAGATTGTTTCTGACTCAGCCACATCATATGTAACTTTAGCAACTTCACTTAAATTAATTGTCTTACCTGTGCTTGTAACGAGTTGAAGTGTTTCAATTTCCTCTACAGAAGTTAATTCCTCAAAGCTACGAATTGTAAATTCATCTTGTCCTTCAGATAATGTACCAAAAGGATAAGTCATATTGGCACTACCAAGAACAGCAGCTACTGTGTCCATAGTTACACCATAGCGATTTAATAATGTAGGGTCTACATCTACAGTGATTTTATAAACTTGTCCACCACGGATATCAGCAGATGTTACACCTGAGATTTGTTCAAGACGAGCCGCCACAGTATCTTCAGCATAAGTCATAGTCGAGTTACCATCCAGTTTGCTTGTAAGTACTAAGGTACCAATAGCAGAAGCGTTAATATCTACTTGAGAAATGGTAGGACGTTTTGCATCGTCTGGTAATTTATTTTGTACACTGTCTACTTTGTCACGAATTGTACTCATAACTTCAGACATTTCTGTACCAAAATCAAATCGCATCATAACAGCCGACATACTTTCCGTTGAAATAGAAATAACGGTATCGACACCACCAATGGCGGATACAGATTCGGTAATGACATCAGTTACCTGTTCTTCAATATCTGAAGGTCCAGCACCGCTCCAAGTAGTAATAATAGTTGCTACTGGCATATCAATATCTGGCATAAGATTAACTGGCATTTTAAGATATCCCATAGCACCGAATACAACGATGATACAAAATACCATAATCATTGTAAGCGGACGTTTTACAGAGACTTTAGTTAAGTTCATAAATTAAGCCTCCTTTTTTTCTACAGGATATAAGAAAGTGCCATCTTCAATGAGAGAGAGCCCTTCAATAACAACAATATCACCAGAATTAATACCACTTGTGATTTCAACTGTATCCACGTTAGTAAGTCCAGTTTCTACAGCTGTTTTAACAGCATAATTATCTTTGCATACATAAACATATTTTTGACCATCTTCCTCAAAGACAGCATTTTTAGCAATGATTAAAGTTTCATTACTTTGTTTGTCTACAAGTTTAACCTCAGCAGCCATACCTGCTAAAAACTTATTACTGCTGTTATCAACGGTAATATCAATTGTGTAAAGGCCTGTTTGTGCATTTGGTACTTTGCTCACTTCAGCTACAGTGCCTTTCACATCTGTATCAGAAATCTTTACAGCCAATGAGTTACCTACTTTGAATTTAGTTACATCTGTTTCTGTCACTTGTAATTCAACTTTTAAAGTTCCTAAGTTAGAAATGATGAAGGCAGGTGCACTTTGACTAATCATTTCACCATCTTTAAAGTTAGAAGTCGTAATTGTACCACTTACTGGTGCAGTGATTGTAAGCTTGCTTAAATTACTTTTAGCTGTATCATAAGCTACTTGTGCTTGAGAAACATTTTGTTTTGCAAGCTTTTGAGATTCTGGAATAACTTGATTTTTTGTAATATCTAAAGTACTTTGAGCTGCTTGTAAGCCTTGTTCAGCTTGAAGTAGTGCAAGCTCGATTTTTTTGAACTGATCTTCTGTAATTGTTTCTGCATCATATAATTCTTTGTACATATCATAATTACGTTTTGCCTCATCATAACCAAGTTGCGCATTGGTTACAGCATTTTCAAGTTGATTAATTTGACTTGAAACGCTACCCCCTACAGCACTTTCATAAGAACGCTGCGCAGTTTCTAAACTAACTTTAGCTTGTTCAATACTTTTATTTAAATCAGTGCCATCAATCGTAAGGAGTACATCTCCTTTTTGAACTTTTTGGCCAGTAGAGACGTGAACCTTTTGGATTTTACCCATAGTTTCGGCAGTAACAGAAGTGTCTCCAGAAGATTTAGTGCGACCACTAAAAGTATTTGCTTTAACGATGTCTCCTGATTTTACAGTTTGAACGCTTACGGCAATAGGTCTTTCTTCAGCTGTGGCAACTGTTTCAGTGGCTGGAGTAGTCTCTGCAGTGTTAGCGCCACAACCACTTAGAATAATCGCCATACACATAAATAAGGCTGGTGCTAATTTTTTCATTTTTTCCTCCTATGTAATAAATAATGTGTAATATAAAAAGCTAATAAGCAAAATACTTGCATAATAGCTTATTTCACAAGGTTGTTAAAGCCTATGCATTAAAATTCATAGGACAAAGATCTGTAGTGTGGACAAAAGAATGGACCTTTTTTAAGATGCGAATACTATGTAAAACATCTTCTTCACCTATGAAATCCATAAACTTTTTCCAAAAAGTGAAAATCTCATCTTTCCTTGCATCGGCGAAAAGTTGACCTTCTGGTGTAATCGTTACAAGGATTTTGCGACGGTCATTAGTATCTATTTCGCGTTTGATTAATCCTTTTTTCTCCACACTTTTTAAGATAGCAGCAATTCGTGCTGTACTTACATTAATATCTTTAGCTAATTCTCCTGGAAGAGCATATCCTCCACGGTGAACTAATGTTAAAAGCAAAATAGCTTCTCCTTTTACGCCTATAGGTATGTCATTAGCTTGGTGGTGCGAATGAAGATCATATAGGATTTTTAAAATTTCATCGAAATATTTTTCGTAATCCATTTGTAGTCTCCTTTCTAAATACATAACAGTGTTTATATCTAATACTGTTAGAAATTTTAGCATGGAGAAATAAAAGCGTCAATATTTTCCATATTCCATCTAAATTTACATAGAATTACTATATTATTTGTACTCCTAAATAATATCAATCTATCTTCAACTTATCTTCAACAATATAAAATGCCTTATATAAATTTAGTATAAGGGCTTTAATTGAAGATAAGTTGAAATTTATAGTATACAGTAGTGTAGAATGATAAATAGTAATTTTAATAGAGTAAGAAGTAAGTTGGAGGTAGTATGTTTCAAATATTAGTAGTTGAAGATAATGAGGCTTTACGAGAACTTTTCTGTACAGTTTTAGATAAAAATGGTTTTAAGGTGTATCCTGCCACTCATGGAATAGAAGCTTGGGATATTTTAGAGGTTGAGTATATTGACTTAATTATTACGGATATTATGATGCCTAAAATGGATGGATATGAATTTATAAAATCTATTCGCAAAAATAATAGTACAATTCCTGTGCTTATTATTACTGCTAAAGGGCGTTATGAAGATATGGAAAATGGTTTTAAAATTGGTACGGATGATTATATGGTGAAACCTGTAAATGTAAATGAAATGGTGTTACGTGTTAATGCCCTTTTAAGAAGAGCCCAAATTGCCAATAGTAAAAAGTTAAAGGTAGGAGAAATGGAGTTACTATATGATGAAAATCTTGTGATAAGTGGAGATACAAAATTAGAACTGCCACCTAAAGAATTCAACTTGTTGTTTAAACTTTTAGCTAATGTAGACCGCTGCTTTACAAAGCAACAAATCATGGATGAAATATGGGGCTTAGAAACGGATAGTACACTGCATACAGTGGATGTACATATTAGCAAATTAAGAGAACGTTTTAAAGAAAGCCCTTACTTTGAAATTAAGACGATTAGAGGACTAGGGTATAAGGCGGTACTTAAAAATGAAAAGTAATATGAAGAAGAAACGTAGGATTGCAATTAGATGGATTTTTGTAATTATAACAGCAATTATTATGCAGATTTCAGCTTGTGCAGTAGCATTTATTGTAGTACTTACAAGTGAATTTAGTAAGCCTTTAGGCATTGTAACATCAGTAACCTATTTAGGAATATTAATAGTTGGATTAGGTACATCTATTGCAGCTATTTTTAGTAGACGTATTTTGAAACCTATTTATAAAATTAATGAAGTTACTAAGCAAATAGCAGCAGGAAATTTTACAGTTCGTTTAGATGAAACAAGTAGGATTAAGGAAGTTGCTGAAATTGCTAAAAGCTTTAACATTATGGTAAGGGAATTAGCGAATACAGAAACACTACGTAATGATTTTGTGAGCAATGTTTCTCATGAATTTAAGACGCCTTTAGCAGCTGTAGAAGGATATTGTATGTTACTTCAAGAAAGTGATTTAGATGAAGGTGAAAGACAAAAGTATATTACACATATATTAGACAATGTAGAACGTCTTACAGGATTAACACATAATACACTTGCTTTATCGCGCCTTGACTATCAAGAGATTGTAATTGAAAAAGAATATTATGATGTAGGTGAGCAGATTCGTCGCATTTTACTAAGCTACGAAAATTTATGGCAGGAGAAAAACTTAGAAATAGAATTAGAAATAGACGATATAAAGTTTTGTGGTAATAAAGCACTTATGGCACAAGTGTGGAGTAATTTAATTGATAATGCCATTAAGTTTTCCAATCAAAATGGGATACTAAGAATAGAGTGTCATAAGGTATTAGATGAAATTAGTGTAGTGATTCAAGATAATGGAATTGGCATGAGTGTAGAAACAATGAAGCATGCTTTTGATCGATTTTATCAGGGAGATGAGTCCCATAAAACCAAGGGAAATGGTTTAGGGCTAGCCTTAGTGAAAAAGATTATATCTATTTGTGAAGGTGTAGTTTCTGTAGAAAGTAAATTGGGAGAAGGCACTTCGTTTCATATTACTCTAAAAAGTAAATAGCCTTATAAAGAGACAAATAAAGATACCCAGAGAATTGCATTATAATTTAGATATTATTTGAGATACATAAGATGAAGAAGTTGTACTTATTAAATAGATATAAAATTTAATAGAAATAGGGGTATTAAAGAAAGGTTAACAAGATATAATAGAGTTGAAATAACATAGTTGACAAATGGGCATATGCACATTATACTACTAAATGTAATGTGCATATGCCCATTTAGTGGGTGTAGGAGGTGGCAATAAATGCCTCGCATAACTAAAAACAGAAGAGTTTGTATTGAACCAATCAATAAGGTGTTCAATCCGGAGTGTTCTTCAGATGAACGCATTATTTTACAAGTAGAAGAATTAGAAAGCCTAAGGCTTATTGATTTTGAAAGTTTAGATCAAGATGCGGCTGCAAAACGTATGTCAGTGTCTAGAGGTACATTTCAGCGTATCTTATATGCGGCGAGACATAAAGTAGCAGAAGCATTAGTTCAAGGCAAATGTTTGGTCATAGAGGGTGGAAACTACGAGATTTCTCGTACAAGATGTGGCCAGGACAAAGTTTGTAGTGAATGTAAATTTAAGGATGAATAAAGAAATTAAGAGAAGTCATTTAAGAACTTATTAAAGATAGACATAGTTTAAGGTAAGAACACTATTAAAAGCCCAACCAATTAACGATTACACTATAACAAATCTATATCAATTCATAACTTAGACTGATGATTATTTTAAAAAGTATTTTAAATGTTACATATCTTAGTAGAAAGACCCTTTGATGATAAGACAATAGAGCACGTAATTTAAAGCCTTAGATTTATAGTTCATTACAACTAAATGGTACGAATAAAATGTTCGTCAAAGGAGAAGAGAGAGATGAGTGAAAATTGTCAAAGCAGCTGTGGAAGCTGCAGTAAAGATTGTTCTTCAAGAAAGGATCCAAAAAGCCTTTTAGTACAACCACATGCACTTAGTTCTATTAAAAAAGTAATAGGTGTAGTAAGTGGAAAAGGTGGAGTTGGTAAATCAAGTGTTACATCAATGCTTGCGGTAGCTATGAATAAAAAAGGCTATCATACAGCAGTATTAGATGCAGATATTACAGGACCATCTATTCCAAAAGCATTTGGGATTACAGAGAAGGCATATGCCAATGAGCAAGGTTTATTACCAGTTACAACGAAGACGGGTATTGATATTATGTCTATTAACCTTCTTTTAGAAAATCCAACAGACCCAGTTGTATGGCGTGGACCTGTTATTGCAGGTGCCGTTAAACAATTTTGGCAAGAGGTTATTTGGAAAGATGTAGATTACATGTTTGTAGATATGCCTCCAGGTACAGGAGATGTGCCGCTTACTGTATTTCAATCTATTCCATTAGACGGTATCGTTATTGTAACTTCACCTCAAGACTTAGTTTCAATGATTGTTGGAAAAGCCGTGAAGATGGCGAACATGTTAAATGTACCTATTATTGGACTTATTGAAAACTACAGCTACTTTAAATGTCCAGACTGTGACAAAGAGCATAAGATATTTGGTGAAAGTCATATTGAAGAAACTGCTAAGCAATATGGACTAGAAGTGCTAGCCAAATTACCAATCGATCCAGCTATTGCCAAAGCGTGTGATAACGGAATGGTTGAGGATGTCAATACAGACATGATGGAACAGGTAACCTTAAAATTATAGAGTATATATATATAGGAACTATCAGTGAATATAATGCACTGATAGTTCTTTTTGTATTAATGCTGATAATTGTTTTACACTAATATAGAAGAAACTAGTTTATTGAAATGATGCATCATGTTTTGAAATGGGAATTAAAATACAGCATTAAAAATGTAAAATTAAAAGTTAGCCCCATTCCAACCCCAATGATTAACAAAATCATAAGTCACATAAAGCTTATCTGGAGCAATACCTAATTCTTTTTCATATAGGTCACAAATTTGTTTAGTAAGCTTGCTAAGCACATCGTCACTTGTAGAACCAAAGATTTTAACTTCTACGAAAGCACCTTTATCAAGTTTGTTACCGCCGAAGTATAAATCGTAATTATCTTCAAAGCCTACCATAAGAAAAGTTTCAGATTTACCAGGAACAGTCGCAATGATTTGTCCTAAAGCAGTTTTTAATACTTCTTGTTTTTCAGAATTAACCTGACAGCTGATTTTAGAATTAATAAATGGCATATATAATACCCCTTTCACCTAATAGAAGATTAATATAATGTTAGTATAGCAAAAATTGTATTATATTAATCAGGAGGTTATAGAGAGCGTGTATAAATTGGCTAATTTAATATTGGGATTTTAGAATGTAAAAAGATGTTGACATACGTAAGAAGTTAGTGTACAATAAATCATGTCGTTGAAAACAACGGAATATTTTCTGGTGATGATGCGCTTAGGGGACACACCCGTTCCCATTCCGAACACGTCGGTTAAGACCTAAGCGGCTGATGATACTTGGCTGGAGACGGCCT
>OOCW01001441.1_pt1 | contig 16718 bp, 14 predicted proteins | sample 1671201 | NCBI WGS metagenome assembly OOCW01 (sample SAMN06348132, study PRJEB24527) | human gut metagenome | biome: human gut; feature: ankylosing spondylitis patient; material: feces | host: Homo sapiens | place: China | collected 2015-10
GATTATGATTTTGTATATGTACACATTGAAGCACCGGATGAGATGGGACATCAGGGAAGTATTCCGGATAAGATTAAGGCGATTGAAAATATCGATCAGAAGATCATCGGACCGATCGTTGGGGAACTGGAAGATCTTTGCATGGATTTCAGGACGTTAGTCCTTCCGGATCATCCGACGCCGATCTGTGTCCGCACACATACCGGTAATCCGGTTCCGTATCTTTTATATGATTCCAGAAAGAAAGCAGAAGGAATGCCGGAGTATTCAGAAAGACTGGGCAATAAGAGCCCATTGTTCGAGAAAGAAGGACACAGGCTGCTTTCCCGTCTTTTTGAGATGGACAATGAACGGTAAACAGAGAGGAAGAAAAAATGCTGATAGTAAAGAAGTTTGGCGGCAGTTCGGTCGCAGATAAAGAGTGTATTTTTCGTGTGGCAGAGCGCTGCGCGGAAGATTATAAAAACGGACACGATGTGATCGTGGTCCTTTCAGCGATGGGAGACACAACAGATGATCTGATCGCAAAAGCAAAAGAGATTAATCTGAATCCATCCAAGAGAGAGATGGATATGTTGTTGACAACAGGGGAACAGATTTCTGTGTCACTGATGGCGATGGCATTTCATAAGCTGGGAATCCCGGCAGTATCGCTGAATGCATTCCAGGTAAAGATGCATTCTACGGCGCGGAACGGAAATGCAAGATTTAAAAGAGTGGATACAGACCGTATCACCCACGAACTGGAGAACCGTAAGATCGTGATCGTAACCGGATTCCAGGGAGTCAATAAATATGACGATATCACAACACTCGGAAGAGGCGGTTCCGATACAACAGCCGTTGCACTGGCGGCGGTACTTCATGCTGATAAATGCGAAATCTACACAGACGTAGATGGTGTTTATACTGCTGACCCTAGAGTTGTTAAAAATGCAAGAAAACTTGATGAAATTTCTTATGATGAAATGTTAGAGCTTGCATCATTAGGTGCAAAAGTATTACACAATCGTTCAGTAGAAATGGCAAAAAAATATAATGTAGAATTAGTCGTTCGCTCAAGTTTAACAAGAGCAGAAGGAACAGTCGTTAAGGAGGCTTGTAAGATGGAAAGAATGTTAGTAAGTGGTGTAGCTGGAGATGACGAAATCGCACGTATTTCATTAATTGGACTTAAAGATACTCCAGGTAAAGCATTTGATATTTTTGCAACATTAGCTAAAAAAGGAATTAACGTAGATATTATTTTACAATCAATTGGTCGTGATAAAACAAAAGATATTTCTTTCACAGTACCAGAAACAAGTTTAGCAGATGCTAAAAAAGTTATTGAAGAAAACAAAGAACGTTGGGGATTCACAGAAGTAGACTACAATGAAAACTTAGCAAAAGTTTCAGTGGTAGGTGCTGGTATGGTATCTAATACAGGCGTTGCAGCTAAAATGTTTGAAGCAATGTTTGATTCAAACATTAATATACATATGATTTCAACTTCTGAAATTAAAATTTCTATCTTAATTGATAAAAAAGATATGCATAAAGCAATGAATGCTATTCATGACATTTTCAAATTAGAGGATTAATTTTAGATTTAAGTAAAAAGGAGGGAAGGACACAGTTCCTTGCCTCCTTTTTTAGGATAAAAATATTAAATTCAAAAGATGAAACAATTAAAAAGTGACGTGGAAAATATAAAAGGTGGGGTAAAGATATGATTAAAGTAAAAGTACCAGCAACAACAGCCAATATGGGACCTGGATTTGATAGTATCGGAATGGCACTTGGCATGTATAACATTGTTTATGCGGAAGAAATAGAAGAAGGCTTAGAGATTATTGTTCAAGATGGAAATAAAGATATTCCAACAGATGAAACTAATTTAATTTATAAAACAATCTGTGCTTTTTATGAAAATATTCATAAGCCAGTACCAGGTCTTAGAATTATTCAACAAGATAGCATCCCACATACAAGAGGACTCGGAAGTAGTGCGGCATGTATAGTAGCAGGATTACATATTGCCAATGCACTTAGTCAAAGTTTCTTTTCTAAAGAAGAACTTGTACAAATGGCAGCACAATTAGAAGGGCATCCAGATAATACAACACCAGCATTACTTGGTGGGATGACAATTGGGGCTATGAATAGTGAAGATATGAAATATGTTAAAGTCCATGTGGCAGAAAACTTACATTTTGCTGTGATGATTCCAGACTTTACATTATCTACTGAACTTGCAAGAGGGGTACTTCCTGAAACAGTAAGTTTAAAAGATGCTATTTTTAATACATCTCGTGCAGCATTATTAACAGCTTCTATGTTAACAGGAGATATGGATAACTTAGAGCTTGCTATGCAAGATCGTCTTCATGAGCCATATCGTGCAAAATTAATTCCACATATGGAAGAGATTTTAGAAAAAGCTGTAGCGAAAAATTATAAGTCAATGGAAGTTATCAAAAATCAAAGTGAAAACTTATGTGAGATAGCTATAAGTAAAACTCATAAAGCTTTGGAATTTATAAAAAATCCAAGTGAGGAAATTTGTATCAAAGCATTAAATAAATCATGGGAAGCTATAAAATACATTGAAAATCAAAATGAAGAGTTATGTACCTTAGCTCTAAAAAATAACTTAAAAGCTTTGCCATATTGTAATATCCAACCAATGGAGTATGTGAAGAAAGCTTTAGATAAAGATTTCAAAAATATTCAACATATAAAAAATCCAAGTGAGGAAATACTTTTATATGCTATTAACAAAAACCCAAAATCAATAAAATATATCAAAAAACAAAATGAGAAAATAGCTTTATTAGCTTATGAAAAAGATGAAAAAGTTTTTGGTTTACTTGACGAACAATATCAGTTATTAATTAAACAAGATACTAAGAAAGCTGAAGAAGAAAATATTAATAAAGAAGAAAAATGTTTAGAGGAGAAAACTTCATACACAAAGGAAGATTTAGAAAGGGATGGTTTACTTTTAAGGTTTATAGAAGATCAAAGTCCATCCCTATGTTTAGCAGCAGTTAAACAAAATGGTTTGGCACTTGAGTATGTAAAATATAAAACTACTAAAATTCAAGAAGCAGCAGTTAAACAAAATGGAAATGCAATTAAATTTGTAAGTGCACCAACAACTGCTATGATAGCCATGGCATTAGAGGAGGACGTTAGAAATATAGACTATATAGAAAATATAAGTCAAGAATTAGCTTATGGAGTAGTAAGAAAAAAAGATTTCTCTTTGGAAAAAGTTAAAAATAGAGATGAAAATCTATGTATCGAAGCAGTTAGATATAGTTTTAGAAATATAAACTACATAGAAAATCCTACTGATGAACTTATAGATTGTGCAGTTTCTAATGAAAATTTCTCATTAGAATTTATAGACAATCCATCTGATAAGCTATATTTAAAAGCAGTGGAGGCTGATTTTAAACATATAAACTATATAGAAAATCCTACAGATGAGATGTATGATCTTTGTATTACAGATGAAAACTTTTCCTTTGAGAAAGTTAATATAGATATAGATGAGCTTTGTGAAGGTGCAGTAAGATTCCATTGGGATAACATAAATCGTGTAAATAACTTAACACCATTAATTTGTCACCTGGCTATAAACCATGATGATTTTAATGAAGAGGAAGTAGATTGGGATATAAATAAGGTATACTCAAATGCTGTAGAGTATGATTTTAGAAATATAAATTTATTAAAAAATCCAAATAATCAAATATGTAGTATTTGTGTTTCTCAAGAAAACTTTAATCCATTGGAGATAGAGGGTAATTTAGAAGATATATATATAAAAGCAGTTGCTTATGATTTTAGAAATTTAAATTATATAGATGAACCAAGTTATAAAGTTTGTTTTGAAGCAATTAAACAAAATAAGTTTTCTTTGAAAGAGATTTATAACCAATCATATAACTTGTGTATTTATACAGTAGGAAAAGATCCTTTTGCCATTCAACATGTGAAAAATCCTATGAAAGAGATTTGTTTAGAAGCAGTAAAAATAAATGGGATGGCATTAGAACTAATAGAAAATCCAAGTGAAGAAATATGTTTAGAAGCAGTAAAACAAAATGGATATGCTTTGCAATATATTAAAAATCCAAGTGAAAAAGTTATAAAAGAAGCTAGTAAACAGTTGGATAAGGTTGAAGATTTAATTAATACTACTTCAGAAAATGAAGAAGTGGCTGCCACTGATGAAATTGAAAGTATAGAAGAGATAATAAATAAAGAGAGCTCAGATATGCAAGAATCATCAAATGAAGATACTGAAAAGAAAGATGAAATAGTAATTGAATTAGCAGCTAAAAATGAAGATAATAAATCAGAATCAGTTGAAAGAGAGTGTATAACTAATGTTTCAGATATAAATGTTGAAGAAATAAGAAGAATGTTATTAGCTGAAACTCAAAGTTATATTGATAAAAGATTAAATGAAATTATAAGTGGAAATTCTCATATTGAACATATTAGAGAAGTGACAGAAGAAAAATCATCATCAAAAGAATCAGTACCTGCCACACTATCAAGCACTCCTAACTTTGAGGATATAAGAAATAAAATAAAGTCTAAATATCCTAAGTTAGAAGAAAATTCAGTTGAATTTTTAAGCAATGCAGAATATTTCTATGAACTAGATGTGCAAGGAATGGTGGATTATTCACATATAGCTATAAACTACTTCAAAGTTATGGAACTAGAACTAAATAACTACCTATATAAAGAAGGATATACACAAAATTACCTTCCTTTAGGTGAGTTAGCAATTACACTAGGACGTAATCTAAAATACTTAAAAAGTTTAAACTATGTACATGAAGTTATAAAAGGACTTTTAGACTATAGAAATGATAGTGCACATGCAGGCATTATTTCAAAAGCAAAATTAAGAGAAGTAAGAAGCTCATTCTTTGATAAAGGAGTTCTTACTCAAATTTTAAATTTAAAATAATTTAAACTTATTGAATATTAAAAGGTTATATCACAATAAATTGCTCCCCCTTAAAGTAGACAGTTGAGAAATTATAAATTGTTGAAATAAGGAGGAGCATTTTTAAGTTTAAGCAATTTTTTATTATAATCTAAATAATACTTAGATAACAAATTTATTCAAACTAAAAAACTAGAAACTTTAAGCAATATTATTATACACATAAAAAACATTTCATATAATGAAATATAAAATATGGAGGAATAAAATAAATACGGCAAATACAGCAAAGATTACTCAAGTACAACATATTACAAATGTTATTATTCATCAGGAAAGATAGTTAAAACTACTAAATAATGCAGTTAAGATTATCTCATCTAAGAATGGAGTGATAATTTGAGTAAAGTAAATTATGAAAGTTTGTATGAATCTATAAACTTCTCAGAAGATGTTAACAAAGCTATATGCAACTTAGCAAAAGAACACAAAACACTACTATCCATCTATAAAATAGGTTCATCACTTGAAAACACACCAATACTAGCTATTAACCTAGGACTAGGAAAGAAAAAAATACTAATCAATGCCACTCATCATGCTAGAGAACTCATAAACACCATACTACTACTCGATCAAATTCAATATATAGTAAACTTGTACGAAACAAATGCAAGTGTGAAGGATGTCTGCATAAGAGAACTTTTAAATCATGTCACCTTTGTATTTGTGCCATTAGTAAATCCTGATGGAGCAGATTTAGTTTTAAATGGAATTTCATCTGTATCAAATCAATATATAGATATGTTTTCTTTAAAAAGAGAATTTTTTGAAAGTTGGAAGTCTAATATTAGAGGAGTGGACTTAAATAGAAATTATCCTACGGGGTATCCATCTAGTGATACAGTAGAGTATCCAGGTTCAAAGGGATATGGGGGAGTGTGGTATTTTTCAGAGCCAGAAACTTGTGCATTAAAAGACTTAACTGAATTTTGCTTATTTGAAGGAAGTATATCTTATCACTCATCAGGAGAAGAAATATACTGGGAGTTTAATCAATTAGAAGAAGAAAAATATCGAGATTTTCAAATTGCCAAAAGTATATCAGAAGAAACAGGCTATACTTTGATAAAAGAGCCAAGACCTAATAGAGGAAATGGATATAAGGATTGGTTTATAGAAAATTACAAAAAGCCAGCCCTAACTATAGAAGTATCACCTTATGTAGGAGAGAGAAAAGTACCTATAAAATATTACCAACGAATTTTTCAACAAAACAAAAACGTACCTGTTATATTTGCAAGAGAAGTCTTGACAATAAAATAGTAGCAGGATTTACAATATTATATTAATTCTAGACTATTAAAATAAAGTGCTCCACTTAAAGTAGATGATTTATAAACTATAAATTCTTGAAATAAGGAGGAGCATTTTTGTGTGTGTACAGAAAAATATTAAATAATTTATACATATATTAGAAATAGATAGTAAGATGATTGAAAAATAATGAAATGTATTATACTATAGAAAGGAATAAAATATAATAGTATTTTTTAACTTGATTTACATATTGAAAGGAGAATGACAATGTCACAAGAATTAGTTAAAGAAAGAGTATTAAAATATTTAATAGAGGATTTATACGTACCTCAAGATATGATAGATACAAATGTACCATTAAGCGAATTTGAAGAAGGTGCAGAAGGAATATTAGATATAGTTGTAAATGTAGAAGATAAACAAGGATATTTTGCACCAGTATTAATAGTAAGATGTACTGATGACGATGTAGCTTTAGAAGGAGATACTTTACAAAAAGAAATAGAATTCTTAGAGTATGTTGATAATATAACAATGGCTGGAAGAATGGTATTAACAAATGGAGATCAAATGATGTATGCAGATTGGACAGGAGAAGAATACGATACAGAAGCATCTCTACCTACATATGAACAAATGGAAAGAGAATTCTTCGAAGCTGAAGAAAGTCTTGCAGCTGAACATCATCATCACAATGATGGATGTGGTTGTGGACATGACCATGATGATCACGAATGTGGTTGCGGGGACGATTGTGGTTGTAAATAGATAAATTTTGATTTATACATGATATATATTATTTATAATAAAAAATAGTTTTGTAATATTTATTTATTAATTGTAGAATAAGATATATTTTTAAATTTTATAAAAAACAATAACTTAAAATTAAAGGTTTTTAAGTATACTTGTAGAATACTAATGAATGATAAAAATATACAATGAACATGCATTTTTTCAGAATGTAAAACATATTATAGTTGATATAATAAATATGTTTTTGCTATTTTTTTATGAACAATATGTATAAAGAAGGGGTTAGATTATATGGGGGCTAAAAAAGAGCATGCTTATGAAAACTATGTTTTTGGGGATTCATCATCTGCATCAAATGCTATGAAAATGTATTTAAAAGAAATTGAAGAATACAAAATGCTAACTGCAAATGAGGAAATAGAATTAGCCAAAGATATTGATAATTGTATTCCTGAAGCTAAAGAAAAATTTATTAATGCTAATTACAGATTAGTTGTCAGCATTGCAAAAAAATATAGAAAAGAAAATGTTGATATGCTTGATTTAATTCAAGCAGGTAATATTGGATTAATAAAAGCAGTTGAAAAATATGACTACAAAAAAGGCTATAAATTTAGTACTTATGCTACTTGGTGGATAAAACAAAGTATAACAAGATATATAGATGACTGTGAAAATACTATAAGAATACCAGTTCATCTACATCAAAGAATAAATTTTATAAAAAGAAAAAAACAGGAATTATCTAATGAATTACAAAGAGAGCCATCATTAGATGAATTAGCTGAAGTATGCGATATGGAGCCTGAAAAAGTATTAGAAATTTTAAAGAGGGATAAGAACGTAGTATCTTTAGATACTCCTATTAAAGAAGATGAAGATAGTTCTCTTGTAGAATTTATACCATCAGATGCAAACTTAGATGATGTGGTAATTCATGAAGTGGAACAAAAAAATCTTAGAGAAAAAATAGATGAACTTCTTACAGGTCTTAACGACCAAGAACAAAAAGTATTAAGAATGAGATTTGGCCTAGATGATGATGATCCTAAGACTCTTGAAGAAATAGGAAAAGTATTTGGCGTTACAAGGGAAAGAATTAGACAAATTGAAGCTAAAGCTATTAGGAAGTTAAGACATCCTAGCAGACTTAAGCAATTAAAAAATTTCTATTAAAACACAGTATTATATGGGTGATTATAATTTTATAATCACCTTTTTAATTGTAAGGAAATTATATTTTATCTGATTTGTATAATATATTAATTTAAATTAGGCTTTTTTTTTAGATAAAATATATAACTTCATGGCTGATTTTTTTACTAAACAATTAATGTAAAAATCGTTTTCATAATCATCTGGGCTATAAAGCTTTGTAACATCCATACCTAGTAATAAATTCAAACTATTTATACGATTAAATTGAATACATACTTTTAATAAAAAATACGCTAAACTTAAAAATAATATTGATAAAAGAATAAAAATATAAATGTTCATAACAATCCCCCTCCACCTATTAAATCTTTTATTAAGAAAATTGTACTATACCTAATTCTTATTTTCAGCACAAAAAATATTACATAAAATACTAAAATATTCATAAAAAACATATCAATTTTTAAAAAGATACAAATTACTACATAATTTAACATGAAAATTCACAAATTAGAAATAAATTAAATTATTCACAATAAGTTTTATTATTGGTATTATAAAAAATACGTATTTGACTTATAATGTAAAAAATATTATACTGATTTAAGAAAAAAATAATAAAAAGTGAGGAAAAGAAAAGATGACATCACTGATAAATGACAGTATAAGTAGAATAAAGAATATATTACCAGGTTTTTTAGTAGCTTTAGCAGTAGCACTAGTTAGTATGTTTTTAGGAAAATTTGTACCTGCTCTTGGAGCTGCATCAATAGCAATATTTTTAGGTATGTTTGTAGGAAATGTATTTTTAAATCATAAAATCTTTCAAAGTGGATATAAATACTCAGAAAGTAACCTATTATCATATTCTATAGTTTTACTTGGTGCAACACTTAGTATAAGTACAATTTCTCAAATAGGAGTAAATGGAGTTTTATTTATAGTATTACAAATGACATTTACAATTATTGGAGCTCTATATATAGGTAAAAAATTAGGATTTAGCGAAAACTTCAGATTTTTAATGGCTAGTGGAAATGCAGTATGTGGATCTTCTGCCATAGCAGCAACATCTCCTGTAATAGATGCAAAAGATGATGAAAAAGGTATAGCAATAACTATAGTAAATGTTACGGGAATAGTATTAATGTTTTTATTACCAGCAATAAGTTCATTTTTATATAATAATGACATATTACATTCATCAGCTATGATTGGTGGAGTATTACAATCTGTTGGTCAAGTTGTTGCTAGTGGAGCTATGATAAATGATAGTGTAAAAGATTTAGCTACAATATTTAAAATAGTTCGTATAATATTTTTAGTTGTAGTAGTATTCTCATTTGGTGAGTTAAAAAATAAAACAAATGCAGAAATAATAGAAGAAGAAACAGCGGATTTAAAAAAGAAAAAAATCAAAATACCATGGTATGTAATTGGATTTTTCATAACATGTGCTTTATTTTCAGCTAATATCATATCAATAGATGTATCTTTAGCATGTAAGGAAATAAGTCATGTCTTAGAAATAATAGCTCTTGCAGCCATAGGACTTAGAGTTAATATAAAAGATTTAATTAAACAAGGAAAGAGTGTATCTTTATACGGTTTATTTGTGGGTATTATACAAATAGTATCAGCAGTAACTTTAATAGGAATTTTATTATAAAGTGATAATTATAACCTTGATTTATCAACATATTCAAAATGTTGATAAATCAAGGTTATTTTACTTTGAGCAATGTGATAAGTCTGAAGTGTTAGCAAAGACTTAGACGTTGGCGATATGAGCAAAGCGAATTTTTATTAGGATTATTTTATGATATAATTACTATAGATAAATTATAAGCATATATAAATTGGGGGATATTAAAATGGATTTTCGACAAAGAATAAAAAAGGCAAACAGAATTGTAATAAAAGTAGGCACATCCACAGTCACATATAAAAATGGGAATATTAATTTAGAAAGAATAGAGAATTTGGTAAAAGTTATATCAGATATAGTTAACTCTGGAAAAGAGGTAGTTCTTGTCACATCTGGAGCAGTAGGGGCTGGTGTTGGTAAATTAAGATTAAAGGAAAAACCAAAAGATGTTAGGCAGCAACAAGCTCTTGCAGCCATAGGACAATGTGAATTGATGCATATATATAGTAAGTTCTTTGCGGAATATTCTCATATAGTAGGTCAAATTTTATTAACTAGAGATGTTATAGAAGACAATCATATAAAAGAAAATGTATATAATACTTTTGAATTACTGCTTGAAAATGGAATAATTCCAATAGTAAATGAAAATGACTCTGTGTCCATAGATGAAATACAAAATATAGCTAAATTTGGTGATAATGATAATTTATCAGCTATAGTTTCATCATTGATAAATGCAGACTTATTAATTATACTATCAGATATAGATGGTTTTTATGATAGTGATCCAAGAATTAATAAAAATGCTAATATTATAAGAGAAATACATGAGATTACAAAAGAATTAGAAGAGTGTGCAGGAGATGCAGGATCAAGTTTAGGAACTGGTGGCATGTCAACAAAAATAAATGCCGCTAAAAGAACCATATCTGCTGGAGTCGATATGGTTGTGGCAGATGGTGAAGATCCATATATAATTAGAGAGATATTAAAAGGCGAAAATATAGGAACATTATTTGTAGGGAATAAATAAGGGGTGAATATAAATATGGAAAATTTAATATTAATGGGGCAAAAGGCTAAAGAAGCTTCTTATGATTTATGTATAGCTTCAACAATAGAAAAAGACAACGCTTTAAAACTAATGGCAAAGGAGCTTTTAGATGCTAAAGATGACATAATAAAAGCAAATAAAATAGATATAGAAAATGCGAAAAACAAAAACATATCAGATGCTTTGCTTGATAGATTATCCTTAGATGATAAAAGAATAGAAGATATGGCAAGAGGTCTTTTAGAAGTAGTAAATCTTCCAGATCCAGTAGGTGAAGTTGTAAGTATGTGGACTAGACCAAATGGATTACAAATGGGGCAAAAAAGAGTTCCAATAGGTGTTATAGGTATGATATATGAATCTAGACCAAATGTAACTTGTGATGCAGCAGGACTTTGTTTGAAAAGTGGAAATGCAGTAATACTTAGAGGTGGAAGTGATGCTATAAATTCTAATAAAGCCATAGTCAAAGCTTTATCTCAAGGATTAAGAAATGCAGGTCTTCCAAAAGATTCAATACAATTATTAGAAGACACAAGTAGAGAATCGGTAAATGAAATGATGAAATTAAATGATTATATAGATGTGCTAATACCAAGAGGTGGAGAAGGCCTTATAAAATCAGTAGTAAAAAATGCAACTGTGCCAGTAATACAAACAGGAACAGGAAATTGTCATATTTATGTGGATGAAAGTGCTGATTTTCAAATGGCAATAGATATAGTAGTAAATGCAAAAGCTCAAAGACCGGGAGTATGTAATGCAGCAGAAAAGCTTTTAGTACATGAAAATATAGCAGATGAATTTTTACCTAAAGTATCAAAAGCATTAAGAGAAAAAAATGTGGAAATTAGAGGAGATGAAAAATCAAAATCTATAGTAAATGATATTTTATTAATAGATGATGAAGAGTGGGATAAAGAGTATTTAGATTATATAATAGGTGTAAAAATAGTAAAAGATGTAGATGAAGCTATAAAACATATAAATGCTCATGGAACAAAACACTCAGAAGCTATAATCACAGAAAGTTATAAAAATAGTCAAAAATTCCTGCAAAGAGTAGATGCAGCAGCAGTTTATGTAAATGCATCTACAAGATTTACAGATGGTAGTGAATTTGGGTTTGGAGCAGAAATAGGAATAAGTACACAAAAACTTCATGCCAGAGGCCCAATGGGATTAAAAGAGCTAACTACAATAAAATATATAATCTTTGGCAGTGGTCAAATAAGATAAATATAAAAAGTCATATTAATATTTTTTAATATGGCTTTTTTATATTTATCTAACCTTACAAAAATGTAGAGGGAAATTTAAAACACTTATTGTATATTTATATTAGAAATAAAAGATATGATATAAGTTTTTAATTATGGAGGATTATTATGAATAAAAAAGTTTCAATTAAAACTGTATTAAAAAATGGTGGGTTGTTTATAGTTTTGATTATATTAACTTTTTATATAATATTTAGAAATAATAATATGGATTATATTAAAATAGCCATATTAAATATAAATATAAAGTATATTGCAATAGGTATAATATGTAGCTTATCTTTTATAATTTGCGAAGGAATGAATATTAGAAGAAGTTTAAGACTTATGAAATATGACATAGGATTTTTTAAAGCCATCAAATATGCTATAGTAGGATTCTTTTTTAGTTCCATAACACCTTCTGCATCAGGAGGGCAGCCTATGCAAGTTTATTATATGCATAAAGATGGAATAGAAATTTCCCATTCTTCTTTGTCTTTGCTTATGAATTTGGCTAGTTTTCAATTTGTAACAGTAAGTATGTGCATAATAGGATATATAATATCTCACAAATTATTATCAAATACTTTAGGCAGTATTAAATACTTAGTTTTATTAGGTATAATATTAAATACTTCTGCATTGATATTTATATTAACTGCTATTTTTTCAAAAAAATTTATAACAAAGATTATAGATTTAATTTATTTTGTTTTAACTAAATTTAAGTATAAAAAAACTGAAGAATTAAAAAATACAATAAACACTCAAGTAAATGAATATAAAGAAGGTGCTGTCTATTTTAAAGAAAATAAATCTACAGTCATAAAGATATTATTAACTACAATAGTACAAATAACTTCTTTTCACAGTATACCTTTTTGGATATATAAAGGATTTAATCTAAGTGGATATTCTTTAATTACAATTATTATGATTCAAGCAGTTTTATACATTAGTGTATCGGCATTACCTTTGCCTGGAGCTGTAGGAGTAAGTGAAAGTGGATTTATGATAATATACAAAACCTTATTTCCAATTAAATTACTAAGTTCTGCCATGATTATAAGCAGAGGAATAAGTTTTTATTTATTAATAATGATAAGTGGATTTATTATATCTATAATTTATCTTATAAATATTAGAGGAAATGATTATATAAAAGTAGTAAGAAAAAGAAGAGGTGAGAATCTTGATATATAATATATTGCTTGTTGAAGATGACTAAAAAGCATGGAGAAAATTTACTCCATGCTTTTTACTTTATACAATAATATTATAAATAGTAGTTGTTATAAAACACACTACAAATGCTATGACAGTAGGAATTAAAAATCCTAAAGCAGTCCATTTAAGACTATTTGTTTCTTTTTTTATAGTTAGTAGTGTTGTGGTACATGGCCAGTGAAGTAAACTAAAGAGCATCATATTTAAAGCTGTTAAATAAGTCCAGCCGTTGTTTCTAAGAAGTTCATCTAGAGCTGATAATTCATCAAATTCTATCATTTTACCCGTTGCCATATAGCTCATAATTAAAATAGGAACCACTATTTCGTTGGCAGGAAACCCTAAAATAAAGGCAAGTAAAATAAAGCCATCTAGGCCGATTAGTCTGCCTAAAGGATCTAGTAAGTTAGCTACATAAGTTAATAAAGTTACATCCCCAATGTGGATATTAGCAAAAATCCATATAATTATACCAGCAGGTATGGCTACACTGACAGCTCTTCTAAGAACAAATAAAGTTCTGTCCATAATAGATGTGTAGATTACTCGACCTATTTGAGGCGGTCTATAAGGTGGAAGTTCAAGAGTAAAAGTTGAAGGAACACCTTTAAGTAATGTTTTTGATAAAATATAAGAAACTATTAAAGTTGTAAGAACTCCCACGATTATTAATAAAGTTATGGAAAGGGCAGTGACACTACTGGATAAAAAACTACTGCCGATAACCGAGCTAAAAAATATGCTGGATATGGTGATTAAAGTAGGAAATCTACCATTACAAGGTACAAAGTTATTAGTCAAAATTGCAAGAAGTCTTTCTCTTGGAGAGTCGATAATTCTACAACCAATAACTCCTGCTGCATTACAACCAAATCCCATACACATAGTTAAGCATTGTTTTCCATGGCAACAAGCTTTTTTGAATAAATGATCCAAGTTAAAAGCAACTCTAGGAAGATATCCCAAGTCCTCAAGCAAAGTAAATAAAGGAAAGAATATTGCCATAGGTGGCAACATAACTGATACTACCCAAGCTAGAGTTCTATACATTCCATAGGTTAACATTTCATTTAGCCATAGGGGAAAGTTTAGAGTATTTAATAAATAATATATTTTAGGCTCTAGGGAAAATAGAAGATCAGATAATAGAGCTGATGGCATATTGGCACCTTCTATGGTAATCCAAAGTATAGCACAAAGCAAAAGTAACATAAGAGGAATACCAAAAATTTTAGAAGAAACTATTTTATCTATTTTCTCATCTCTATCCATAGTATTTTTATCTGCAATTGTAACAACTTCATCACTAATACTTTTTGCATAATCATAAGTAGTTTTAGTGAAATGACTTCTTATTTTACTTTTATCAAAAACATCTGGCAATTTAGCTTTTATATTATTTAAATCATCTAGTACGTTATTTTCTGTATAATCATTTAATGATGTTAATATGCTTTCATCACCATCAATTAATCTAAGACCTAGCCATCTAGGATTGATAAATGGAACTACTTCTCTCAAATCTTCTTTAATGGAGTCTACCATATTTTCTATTTCTTTATCATAATAAACTGGCTTGTTGTGAAACTTATAATCTCCTTTTACTACGGTGTTTAAAGTTTCTTTCAGCTCATCCATTCCAAATCCACTTCTTGCAGCAGTTAAAACTACGGGAATACCTAGAATTTTTTCCAACTTATTTTTATTGATTTCAATTCCTTTTTTATTAGCCTCGTCTAACAAATTTAAACATAAAATTACCTTATCTGTAAGTTCCATTACTTGAAATAGAAGATTTAAATTTCTCTCTATACAAGTGCTATCACAAACTACAATAACAGCATCTGGATTTCCAAAGCATATAAAATCACGGGCAACTATTTCCTCTTGAGAAAGAGGAAACAATGAATAAGTTCCCGGTAAATCTATAAGGCTATAATTAATATCTTTATAAGAAAAATCCCCTCTAGCAGTACAAACAGTTTTCCCGGGCCAATTTCCCGTATGTTGTCTAAGTCCTGTTAAAAAATTAAAAACTGTACTTTTACCTGTGTTTGGATTACCAGCTAGGGCAATCATAAATTCATCATCTTTTTTTTCTATATTAAAAATATCTTCTAGAGACTTAATTTTAGTAGATTCTTGTGTCAAACCCATAATGTAATCCCCCTAAAATCTTTATATATATGATACTAAAATTAAATTACTTTCTTCTTGTCTTAGAGCTATTTTACTTCCTCTAATATTGTAGACTGTTAAGTTGTTTTTTGGTCCTTTTCTCAATACATCTATTTGAGCACCCTCTGTTAATCCAAGGGCTAACATTCTTTCTCTTAAATTTCCTGTAGATAAAAGTCCTTCTACTTTAACAGTGTTTTTTACTTGAATATCTGTAAGTTTTTTCATTTTGCACCTCCAAAGTAAATATTAGCCTTAGCTAACATTCTTAATTTAGACTATGCACATTGTCTTAAAAGTGTTCAAGAAAAGATAGTAATATTTAATTCTTCTTAAAAATATAAAATTATAGGAGGAATTTTTGTGGTTAGAAGAGAGGATTATTATACATTTAATGAGTATATGAAAAATAATAAGTTAACACCTAGTGAAGAGGATTATATTGAGATGATTTATAGACTGACTATGGAAAATTACAGGGTACAGGTTAAAGATATTTCTCAAAAGCTCAATATAAAACCACCTTCAGTTACAAAGATGATAAAAAAGCTAAATGACAAGGAAATGTTAAACTATAAAAAGTATGAAGACATAGAACTGACACCTTTAGGTCTTAAAGTAGGTGAAAGACTACTAAACAGACATAATACAATAAAAGAATTTTTAACTATATTAGGTATTGAAGATTCCATACATGAAGAAACTGAAACTATGGAACATACAATAAATGTGGAAACTTTAATAAAAATTGAGGAGTTGATAAATTTTTTTTATGAAAATAAGGAGATTTTAGGTAAACTGAGAGCTTATCAAGAAGAAAATAAAATTAAAGGGTGATTTTATGAAACTAAAATATATACTAAAAAATATTGAAATATTGTCAGCAGTAGGCTCAACAGATATTGAAATAAGTGGTATTGAATATGATTCTAGAAATATAAAAAAAGGCAATTTATTTGTATGTATAGATGGATCAAAAGTAGATGGCCATAAGTTTATTGAAAGTGCTAAAACTAAGGGAGCGGTAGCTTTTTTAGTTGAAAAAAATATTAAAAAAGATGATGGATTTACCTATGTAAAAGTTAAAGATACTAATGAAGCACTATCAATACTAGGAAAGAATTTTTATGATAATCCAAGTGAAAAGCTATGTTT
>OOCW01001462.1_pt1 | contig 16599 bp, 12 predicted proteins | sample 1671201 | NCBI WGS metagenome assembly OOCW01 (sample SAMN06348132, study PRJEB24527) | human gut metagenome | biome: human gut; feature: ankylosing spondylitis patient; material: feces | host: Homo sapiens | place: China | collected 2015-10
GCAGAACCGGATCATTAGTGATGGACAGGATCTGTTAAGCTACAGTCAGGATGTGGATATCCATCTTACGGAATATATGAAAGATGTGAAACCTGTGATAGAGGAAAACCACATGTATATCCGTATTGCGTCAAATGACTTTTTCTCTGTTTCCAAGGATGTGGTTTCTAAGATGATCTCAGGAGAATATGATGCAGAGCAGGCTTATCAGTCATTTAATTCCCAGCTTCTTGAAAAAAAATCCACTTCTGAGAATATTGTGCTGGATTCAAAGAAAACTTATTCCAATCGCTTCCATACCGGTGGAGGCAATGAAGCCTATTCTGTTATGGCTAACACCCTGCGCGGCATCTATGGGACGGATGTACTGATCGCAACCGGAAACAGCTTTACCGGAAATGTGCTGAAAGCCGGTTATACAGAAAAAATGGCAGGTGATATGATCATGCCAAATGGTCTGGCAGCTTACAGCAGCAAGATGAGCGGTGCTGAACTGAAAGAGACAGTTAAAAACTTTGTAGAAGGCTATGAGGGAGGCTTTAATCCGTTTAACCGTGGCTCTCTGCCGGTGGTCAGTGGTATATCTGTGGAAATCAAGGAAACAGAAGATGGTTACTCATTGAGCAAAGTTACAAAGGGCGGAAAACAAATTCAGGATGAGGATACTTTCACGGTAACCTGTCTTGCGACACCAAAATACATGGAAGCTTATCCGGCAGATGAGAATATTGTTTTTGATGGAGGAGATACCACTGTGAAAGATACCTGGACAGGATATGTTTCAGATAGTGATGCCATTCTTGCAGAGCCTGAAGATTACATGACTCTGAGGTGAGAAGAATGGATATTAAGAATCATAATACAGATAGAAAGAAGCCTGTCAGGAGAAAACAATTAAAGGCAGCTGTCTTCATAGCTGTTTTGGTGGGAATTGCTTTGATGGTTTTCCAATATTTTGGATTTGTGTCGAAAACTATTTATGAGGAAAGTGTATCTCATCTGACGGAGGTTTTTCATCAGTCTGATAATATGCTGAGAGAACTGACAGATAAGAACCTGACCTATCTTCATATGTGGGGTGAGAATCTGCAGAATACCGCCAGTGAAGAAGAAATTCGTGATTATATAAAGAAATCGCAGGAAGATGCAGGATTTTTAGAATTTTATTTTCTGTCAGCTGACGGGAACTATAAGGTGATAACAGGCGAAACCGGGTATCTTGGATTACAGGAAAATATTGAAGAGGAGATCCGGCAGGGAAATGATGTGATAGCAAATGCAGCAGTTCCCGGAAAATCCCAGCTACTTGTTTTTGCCACACCCAGGGCTCATGGAATTTATCAGGGATTTGAATATGATGCGATTGCCATTGCTTATGAAAACTCTGATATCATAGATGTACTGGATATTTCTGCTTTTAATGGAAATGCCCAGAGTTTTATTGTTCATCCGGATGGCCGTGTTGTGGTCGATCATTCTTTTGAGTCATGGGGGAATGTGTATAATTTCTTCGGTGTTCTGAGAGAGAATTCCGATATGTCTGAAAAAGAGATCAATAAGCTTTCGGAAAAGTTTAAAGCAGGACGTACCGATGCGATGCTGGTGAATCTGGATGGAAGGAGCTACTATCTGGTCTATGAAAAATCAGATATCCAGGACTGGATGTTTCTGGGACTTGTTCAGGCGGATATTGTCAATGCCAGTATGAATAGTCTGCAGCGTAGTACAATGCTTCTTGTTGGCATGATCGTGCTCTGTATTGCCGCCTTTTTTATCATCCTTATCATTCAAAAAAGCAGGGCAAGTCTCAGGAGAAAAGATACAGAGATCCTGTACAGGGATGAGCTGTTTCAAAAGCTGTCAATGAATGTGGATGATGTTTTCCTGATGCTGGATGCCAAAACATATGAGGCAGATTATGTCAGCCCGAATGTGGAAAAACTGTTGGGATTTACGGTAGAGCAGATCCGGAAGGATATTTATGTTCTGGGAAAACTGCATCCACGGGATTCTGAGAATCTGAAGAAGAATTATCTGGAGAGAATCCAGACTTCGGAACAGAAGGAATGGGATTTTGAATATGTTCATCAGAAAACAGGAGAACGGCGTTGGTTTCATATTGTGGCAATGGGCAGTGAGGTGAACCGGAAGAAGAAATATATTCTGGTTATGTCGGACCGTACCTCTGACAGGAATATGAATCAGGCACTTTCCGAGGCAGTACGTGCTGCGGAGACAGCAAACAGGGCTAAGAGTAATTTCCTTTCCAATATGTCTCACGATATCCGGACGCCAATGAATGCGATCATCGGCTTTACGACACTGGCTGTAAGTAATATTGATGATAAGAAAAGAGTCAGGGATTATCTGGGTAAGATCCTTTCCTCCAGTAACCATTTGCTTTCACTGATCAACGATATCCTGGATATGAGCCGGATTGAGAGCGGAAAGATCCATCTGGAAGAAACAGAGGTCAGTCTGTCAGATGTACTTCATGACCTGAAGACGATCATCAGTGGGCAGATCCATGCGAAGCAGCTGGAACTTTATATGGATGCCATGGATGTTACCAATGAGGATGTTTATTGTGACAAGACGCGACTGAACCAGATACTGCTGAATCTTTTGTCTAATGCAGTCAAGTTTACACCAGCCGGAGGAACCGTCTCTGTCCGGATCAGACAGTGTCCTGGGACACAGAAAGGCAGTGGACTGTACGAAATCCGGGTAAAGGATAACGGAATTGGCATGAGTCAGGAATTTGTGAAGAAGATATTTTCTCCCTTTGAGAGAGAGCGGACTTCCACTGTCAGCAGGACCCAGGGCACAGGGCTTGGTATGGCCATTACCAAGAACATTGTGAATATGATGGGCGGTACCATTGAGGTTCATACAGAACAGGGAAAAGGTACTGAATTTATTGTTCGTCTGCCATTTCGGATTCAGTCTGAGCATCAACGTATAGAGAAGATCGCAGAACTGGAAGGACTTAAAGCATTAGTTGTAGACGACGATTTTAATACCTGTGACAGCGTGACAAAAATGCTTGTGAGGGTTGGAATGCGTTCGGAATGGACACTTTCCGGCAAGGAAGCTGTTCTACGTGCACGGCAGTCTATGGAACTGGGAGATGCGTTCCATGCTTATATCATCGACTGGCGTCTGCCGGATATGAATGGCATTGAAGTTACCCGCCAGATCCGCAGCCTCGGCGATGATACGCCGATCATTATCCTGACTGCATATGACTGGTCAGATATCGAAGTGGAAGCCAGAGCGGCCGGAGTGACTGCTTTCTGTGCAAAACCAATGTTCATGTCAGATATCAGAAATACCTTGATGAGTGCTATCGGCCAGAAGCTGGCAGAGGATACAATCCTTCCGTCAGTAGATTCGGATTTCAGGGGCAGATGTATACTGCTTGTGGAAGACAACGAACTGAACAGCGAAATTGCTGTGGAAATCCTTAATGAATATGGATTCCTGGTTGATACTGCCGAAAATGGTGTCGAGGCAGTGCAGAAAGTCCGAAATTCTACACCGGGTAATTATGATCTTGTGCTGATGGATGTGCAGATGCCTGTAATGAACGGATATGAGGCCACGAAACAGATCCGTGCGCTGGATGATCCGGCGCTGGCAGGAATTACTATTCTTGCCATGACTGCCAATGCCTTTGATGAGGACAGAAAGAAAGCACTGAAATGTGGTATGGATGGGTTCCTGTCCAAACCAATTGTCATAGAGGAATTGATCAGCATCCTGCAGAAGAACCTGGATTAGGTGTTCGGAGTATCAGAAAAACCACACAAATAAAGGAAATAAAAAATATGGATAAAAGTAGAAAAAAATCAATCGTACTATGTGCTGGTATATTTGTGGTTTTAGGAATATGGATGGTATTGACGGTACCATGCCGGGCTGCCGAGACGAATAACGATGAAAAGCAGTCACGGATCATCCGTGTCGGCTCATTTGAGGATACCTTTAATTATGTCGATAAAAACGGTGTAAGACGAGGATATGGATACGAACTCATGCAGGCTCTGGCAGGTTACACCGGATGGAAACTTGAGTATGTGAAATGTGACTGGTCTGACTGTTTTGATAAGCTTGAAAATGGTGAGATTGATATCATGGGTGATATCTCTTACACCGATGAACGTGCACAAAAGATGCTTTTCCCGGATGAACCGATGGGTGAGGAAAAATATATCCTTTATGCTGATTTATCGGATATGGATATTGAAACCTCTGATTTTAAGTCGCTGGATGGAAAACGTGTAGGCGTGCTCTTAGGCACAGAACCTGAAATCATGCTGACAGAATGGGAAAATAAGAATGGCATACATACAGAACATGTAAATGTGAATAATAATGATGATGTCGAAAAGAAATTAGCAAATCATGAGATCGACTGTTTTGTATCTCTGGAGGAATCTATCTGGTCTGAACAGGGAATATCATCCGTTACCACGATTGGCAAATCAGGCATATATTTTGCAATAAATAAAGAACGCAGCGATATCAAGACGGAGCTGGACTATGCTATGCGTCAACTGGAACAGGATAGTCCCTTTTTTAAGACAGATCTGTATAAGAAGTATTTTACACTTGATTATATTCAGGTTCTTACAGGGAAAGAAAAGATCTGGGTGGAAGAGCATGGAGGTATCCGGATAGGATTTTTGAACAATGATCCGGCAATCTTTTCCATGGATGAAGAGACTGGAAAACTTACCGGTATGCTGGCGGAATATACCTCCTATGCCAAAGATTGTCTGGGAAATCAGACACTGGAATTTAATATACAGGCATATGATAATTATGATGAAATGATTCAGGCGCTGCAGAACCGTGAGATTGACATGATTTTTTATGTCGGCAGGAATCCATATTTTGCAGAACAAAACGGATATGCACTTACAAACACAGCCTGGACTTACAGTTTGATGGCCGTAACCGATGAGAAAAAATTTGATGAAAATAAGGTGTATACTGTAGCTGTGCCAAAGGAAAAATATGCCTTAAAACAGCATATTGCATTCAGCTATCCCGAATGGAAGATCGTAGATTGTGATTCGCTTGACAATGCAGCAGATATGGTCATCCAAGAAAAAGCAGACTGTTTCCTCATGGGAGCAAGCCAGGCGCTGATATATGATAACAGTCAAAACTTCAAGAGTGTTCCACTTACAAAAACAATGGAGGCATGCTTTGCTGTAAGAGGTGGAGAGGGAAGCCTTTTGTCAATACTGAATAAAACTATAAAGGCTATGCCGTCTGACATGCTTACAAGTGCACTTGCTATCTATGACAGTACTGCAGATAAAGTAACATTTTTGGACTTTATAAAAGACAATATGCTCGCTTTTTTTGTTACAGCAGGACTTTCTGTACTCACTATCATTGGTATTATCCTCGTACTTTTGCGGAAGGCAAAGAAAGCAGAAGCTGTCGCAAAGCTTGCGGCAAAGAATACAAAAAAACTTAATGACAAACTGGAAATCGCTTTGAAAAAAGCAGAGGATGCCAGTCTGGCAAAGACTCGTTTTCTTAACAATATGTCTCATGACATCCGTACTCCTATGAATGCAATTCTGGGTTATGCACAGCTTATGGAGGAAGAACTAAAAGGAAAGGATCTGCCTGAAACTTCAGATCATCTGGAAAAATTGCGGCAGTCGGGAAATCTTCTTCTGTCTATCATAAATAATGTACTTGATATGGCCCGGATTGAGAGCGGAAAGATGGAAATTGATGAGAACTATGGCCGGATTGAAGATATTCGGCAGACTTTATTTGAAATATTTGATGATGAAGCAAAGAAAAAGAATATTGCACTTCATTACACAATAAATGTAGAGCATGAACATATACTGACAGATACTACCAAGGTAAAAGAAATATTTGCCAATATCCTGAGCAATGCCATAAAATATACTCCATCCGGTGGTTCTGTTATGGTAAACATAGACGAATTAGTATGTGATGAGCCCGGGTACATGATGGTAAGGACCAGGGTGAGCGATACCGGAATCGGTATGAGCCAGGATTATCTGACAAAGATTTTTGACGCATTCACGCGTGAGCGAAACACTACAAAGAGCAAAATCACAGGAAGCGGATTGGGAATGTCAATCGTAAAGAAATATGTTGATCAGCTCGGCGGAACAATAGATGTGGAGAGTGAGCCTGGAAAGGGCAGCACCTTTACTGTAATACTAAAACACAGGATAGCGGATGAAAGCTATTATGTGAAAAAACACGATGAAAGCTCGGGAACAGCCAGTGAAATCCTTGAAGGCAGGAATATCCTTTTGGCAGAGGACAATGATCTGAATGCAGAGATTGCAGAAGCAATACTTGAGCGTGCCGGTCTTAAGGTTGAACGTGTGGAGGATGGCATTCAGTGTGTAAACAGGATAATAAAAATGCCGGCGAGAACATATGATATGATCCTTATGGATATCCAGATGCCCAAAATGGACGGTTATAAAGCAACACAGGAAATCAGACGCTTGCCAGATAAGGATAAAGCGTGTATACCGATCATTGCAATGACGGCAAATGCATTTGAAGAAGATAAGCGGGATGCTGTTGCAGCCGGAATGAATGACCATATTGCAAAGCCGGTTGATCTGAGTATTTTAATATCTGTCATCGCAAAATATATAGGATGAAACAAGTTAAAGCCTGTTATTGCGTTCTAAAAAAAAATCCTGTATAATACCAAACTGTAATATTGTATCATTCAGCGAACAGAGAAATACGCTGTGAATCATTAAAAGAAGTCAGGAGGACATAAGTACATGCGAGTCGATGCGGACGATTTTGCCCGACCTTGCAGCTGCGGGAGGGAGCACCACATAGACGTTAGAGAAATTGTAATTGAATCAGGAGCTATCGGGAAACTGGAAAAGGAAATGTCAGACGGTGATCTGAAAGAATATATTTCCCCGCTTCTGATCTGTGACACGAACAGTTACAAAGCTACAGAGGAACTGATGGAGGATATCTATGACCGGTGTCAGGTACTGATCCTGGATGCTGAAGGTCTTGAGGCAGATGAGCGTGCCGTGGAGATCGTGGAGAATTATATGGAAGAGGACATCGATCTTGTTCTTGCAGTTGGAGCAGGGACGATCCATGATCTCAGTCGTTTTGTCGCCCATCAGTACCGGATCCCTTTTGTCTCTGTGCCCACCGCAGCCAGTTCAGACGGATTTACTTCCACAGTAGCAGACATGACCTGGAATGGTGTAAAAAAAGTATTTCAGGCATCTGCGCCGCTTTTTGTCTTTGCGGATACAGATATTTTTGCAGAGGCGCCTGCAAGGCTTACAGCAGCCGGGGTGTCGGATATTCTGGGAAAATACATTGCGCTGGCAGACTGGAAGATAGCAAGTATTCTTATGAATGAATACTATTGTACAGAGGTGGTAAATCTGGAAACAAAAGCGATCCGGACTGTTAAGGATAATCTGAAAGAAATCGCAGCAGGAGAGAAAGATGCATGTGAGAAGCTGATGTATGCACTGATCCTTTCCGGACTGGCCATGCAGATGACAGGAAACTCCAGACCGGCATCCGGGGCGGAGCACCATATGGTCCACCTCTGGGATATGGAAGTGGTCAATGGCCACCTGAATGCTCTTCACGGGGAGAAGGTTTCTGCAGCAACCATGCTGGTCCTTCTGGAATATAAAAAGCTTGCAGATGCTATCAGAAGAGGAACCTGCAGAGTGCATGCTTTTGCAGACGGAGACAGAGAACTCCTGCAGGAGACCTTCGGCAGAAAAGGGATTCTTGGAGCACTTGAAAAAGAAAACACTCCGGAACTTCTGGATGATGTGAGCATAGAAACACTTTCCGGTGCACTTCCGGAAATCCTTAAGATCATAGATTTTCTTCCGGCAGTTACAGATATGCAGGAGATGATGAGTATCGTCGGCTGCGTAAGCAGAGTCCGGGATATCGGACTGCCGGGAAAAGCAATCGAGGAAAGTCTCAGACTTGCACCGTATACAAGAAGAAGGCTGAGCCTTCTGAGACTTCGGAAGATGCTCACATACTGAGCAGGAACAGCTCATAAAAGGTTCTTTTGACTTGATATAAATTTCAGGAAAGGCAGTGATGAACGGTTTGATGAGAGTAGGAATGGGATATGATGTACATAAACTGACAGAGGGCAGGAAGCTGATCCTTGGTGGTGTTGATATTCCCTGGGAAAAAGGTCTTTTGGGCCATTCGGATGCGGATGTTCTGATCCATGCGATCATGGATGCACTTCTGGGAGCTGCGGCTCTTGGAGATATCGGAAAGCATTTTCCGGATACAGACCCTGCATATAAGGGAATCTCCAGTGTGAAACTTCTGGTGCATGTTGCCGGATTACTGAAGGAGAATGACTATGCGATCGGAAATATCGATGCCACCATCATCGCTCAGAAACCGAAGATGGCACCACATATTCCGACGATGAGAGAAAATATCGCAGAAGCACTTGGGATTAAAATATCACAGCTGAATATCAAGGCGACCACAGAGGAAGGCCTTGGATTTACAGGACAGGGAGAGGGAATCTCCTCACAGGCGATCTGCTCCCTGTACAGAATCGGGAAATTGGAGGAAGAGTAACATGAAGATTTTTAACACACTGACACGCAGAAAAGAGGAATTTGTACCTCTGGAAGAAGGAAAAGTAAAAATGTATGTCTGCGGACCTACGGTATACAATCTGATCCATATCGGAAATGCCCGCCCTATGATCATTTTTGATACGGTGCGCAGATATATGGAATATAAAGGATATGAAGTAAATTATGTATCCAACTTTACCGATGTAGATGATAAGATCATCAAGAAGGCCATTGAAGAGGGCGTTTCCGCAGAGGATATCTCTACCCGTTATATCAAAGAGTGCAAGAAGGATATGGCAGATATGAATGTAAAACCTGCTACAACTGCACCCCAGGCTACACAGGAGATCCAGGGCATGATCGACATGATCCAGACTCTTATTGATAAAGGATATGCATATCCGGCAGCTGACGGGACCGTTTATTTCCGTGTAAAGAAATTCAAAGAGTATGGCAAGCTTTCTCATAAGAATCTGGATGATCTCCAGTCAGGATTCCGTTCTCTTAAGGTATCCGGTGAGGATCAGAAGGAAGATCCGTTAGACTTCGTGCTCTGGAAACCAAAGAAAGAGGGCGAGCCGTCCTGGCCGTCACCGTGGTGCGACGGACGTCCTGGCTGGCATATTGAGTGCTCTGTTATGTCCAAGAAATATCTCGGAGAAGAGATTGATATCCATGCAGGCGGTGAGGATCTGATCTTCCCGCATCATGAGAATGAGATCGCACAGAGTGAGTGCTGCAATGGTAAGATTTTTGCAAGATACTGGATGCATAATGGTTTCCTGAACATCGACAACCGCAAGATGTCCAAATCTCTCGGAAATTTCCGTACCGTTCGTCAGATCGGTGAACAGTATGATCTTCAGGTTCTCCGTTTCTTTATGCTGAACGCACATTACAGAAGTCCGCTGAACTTCAGCGCAGATCTGATGGAGGCAGCAAAGAACTCTCTGGAGCGTATCCTTGAGGCGGCAGGCAAGCTCAGCGACCGTAAAGACAATGGGGCGGCAGAGAATATTACAGAGGAAGAGCTTGCGCTTCTCAAGGAGGCAGAAGGTTTTGTTACCAAATTTGAAGCTGCCATGGATGATGATTTTAATACTGCAGATGCACTTGCGGCAATTTTTGAGCTTGTAAAATTTGCCAACACAAACGTAGACGAGAACAGCTCAAGGGAGTTTGCCGGTGGTCTTTATGAGGAACTTTTTAAGCTCAGTGCTGTGCTGGGACTGAAAATCGAGAAAAAAGAAGAGATTCTTGACAAAGAGATCGAGGATCTGATCCAGGAGCGCCAGGCTGCAAGAAAGGCAAAGGATTTCAAGAGAGCAGATGAGATCCGAGATGAGCTCCTGAAAAAAGGTATCATCCTTAAAGATACAAGAGAAGGTGTGAAATGGCAGAGAGCTTAAAGAAACTGAAAGAGCTGTTTGATCTGAAAGACGCAGACCTTCGGACCTATTCGCCGCTGACGCTGGCCTATATCGGGGATGGCGTTTATGAGCTGGTGATCCGTACTATTCTTGTGAAAAAAGCGAATTGTCCGGTAAATCGTCTCCACAAAAAAGCCAGCAGCCTTGTAAAAGCATCTGCACAGTCGGGTATGATGGAGATCCTCGAACCACTTTTGACAGAAGAAGAAAAAAGTGTATATCGAAGAGGAAGGAATGCGCATTCCGCTACTATGGCCAAACATGCCACCATGGCGGATTACCGGCGTGCCACAGGGTTTGAGGCGCTGATGGGATATCTTTACCTGAAAGAGGATTTTTCAAGGATACTGGAGCTGGTCCATGCAGGACTTGAGAAGGAGGAAATTTAAATTGACTGAAATGATAGAAGGAAGAAATGCGGTCCTTGAGGCATTTCGTTCCGGTAAATGTGTTGATAAACTGTTTATTCTGGATGGCTGTCAGGACGGACCGGTCCGCACCATCGCAAGAGAAGCCAGAAAACATGATACCATTGTAAAATTTGTTCCAAAGGAACGATTGGATTCCATGAGCGAGACAGGTGCACATCAGGGTGTGATCGCACAGGTTGCGGCTTATGATTATTCTACAGTGGAAGATATCCTGAAAAAAGCAGAAGATAAGGGAGAGCCTCCGTTTATCATTCTTCTTGATAATATTGAGGATCCTCATAATCTGGGAGCTATCATCCGTACCGCAAATCTCGCAGGTGCTCATGGTGTGATCATTCCCAAACACAGAGCAGTAGGACTGACTGCTACGGTTGCCAAGACGTCGGCAGGCGCACTGAATTATACACCGGTTGCCAAGGTTGCTAATCTGGGACAGACTATTGATGAACTGAAAGAAAAAGGCATCTGGTTCGTATGTGCAGATATGGACGGAGAGGTGATGTACCGTCAGAATCTGACAGGACCTATTGGCCTTGTGATCGGAAATGAGGGAAATGGTGTAAGCCGCCTTGTAAAAGAGAAATGTGATTTTACTACCGCGATCCCGATGAAGGGGGATATCGATTCCCTTAACGCTTCTGTAGCAGCAGGGGTGCTTGCTTTTGAGATCGTGAGACAGAGACTGTCAAAATAAATACATCAAATACAGCCATAGCTGTTCGGAGAAAAAATGTGCCGATATAATGAGATGACGGATGAAGTTCTTATCGAAAGACTTCGTGCAGGGGAATCTGCAATTGCAGATTATCTGATGGAAAAGTATAAAGGTCTGGTCAGAAAAAAGGCCCGTGCCATGTTTCTGATAGGTGGGGACACAGATGATCTGATACAGGAGGGGATGATCGGACTGTTTAAGGCAGTCCGTGATTACCAGCCAGACAGGGAGTCGTCTTTTCAGTCTTTTGCAAATATATGTATTGACAGACAGATATATACTGCAATTAAAAGTTCAAACCGCCAGAAACATCAGCCACTGAACACTTATGTGTCTTTAAGCGACGGAGAGGCGGAGGAAAACTTCAGAGATTCCTGTGTGGAGCATGATAATCCGGAATCGATCCTGATCGACCGGGAAAATGTGGCGGCTCTCGAAAATGAAATGAAAAAGAGCCTGAGCCCTCTGGAAAACAGGGTACTGCAGTTGTATCTGGATGGAAATGGATATATGGATATTGCCCGGATCCTTGGAAAAACACCGAAATCCATTGATAATGCACTGCAGAGGATCCGTGGGAAAATTAAAAGCTATTTTTGAGAAGAGTAAATACCTCTTTCCTTTTGAATATAAAAGTATTAAAATAATATTCATAAGGAGCAGAATAAGAAAGGAGACCAAATTATGGCAAAGATCAATAAATACTGGGGACTTGTTGCAGTAGGAGCGCTTACCGCTGCCGCAGCAGCAGGAGCTATCGCAGCACTTGTATCCAGACGATCCGTATGCGAAGAAGACTTTGAGGATGATTTCGAAGATCTTGATGATTTCAAGAATCACGAGAAGAAGGAAGAAAAAGAAGAGAAAGAAGTTTTCCAGGACTGGGACAAGACTGCATCTGAGACTGTAGAAGTTTCCAAAGAGGCAGAGGATGCTGAAGAGGCACCAACAGAAGCAGAAGAGGAAACACCTGCTGATGATGAATCGGAGGCCGAAACAGAAGAAACAGAAGAGACAAAGACAGAAGAGTAAAAAGAGAATCCTGCGTGCTGTGTCTGTGAGCGACAGCACACAGGATTTTTTGTGCTATAATCATGAAAATATGAATTTTTAAAAAAATAAAAATAATGTATTGACAATATGACAATCATCTGATAATATAAACAACTGTGAGCGGCATAAACGTCGCGAAACAAGCTGCTGTGGCTCAGTCGGTAGAGGTCACGGGTTCGATTCCCGTCAGCAGCTTTTTTTTTGTCCAAAAACAGACAATTTTTTGTTTAAATACAGGTTTTGCGGGTTTCAAAAACTCCGGATTTATGATAAGATAAAACATCAGGATGATATTTAGGAGGGAAAGCAATGGAGAACGAAACAGTTTCCAAAAACTTTATTGAAAATATTATAGACAAAGATCTTGAAGAAGGCGTTTATGACACCGTGCATACACGTTTCCCACCGGAACCTAACGGCTATCTTCATATCGGACATGCGAAATCCATTCTTTTAAATTATGGATTGGCTCAGAAATACAACGGAAAATTCAATCTCCGTTTTGATGATACCAACCCTACAAAGGAGAAATCCGAATTTGTAGAGTCCATCAAGGCTGACGTGAAATGGCTTGGTGCAGACTGGGAAGACAGACTTTTCTTTGCATCTGATTATTTTGACCAGATGTATGAGGCGGCAGTGAAGCTTATTAAGAAAGGCAAGGCCTTTGTCTGTGACCTGACTGCAGACCAGATCCGTGAGTACCGAGGAACTCTTACAGAGCCGGGTAAAGAGAGCCCGTACAGAAACCGTACTGTAGAAGAGAATCTTCAGCTTTTTGAAGAGATGCGTGAGGGCAAATACGGAGATGGCGAGAAGGTTCTCCGCGCCAAGATCGATATGGCGTCACCGAATATGAACATGCGTGACCCGGTCATCTACCGTGTAGCCCGCATGACACATCACAATACAGGAGATAAATGGTGCATCTATCCGATGTACGACTTCGCTCATCCGATTGAGGATGCTATTGAAGGCGTAACACATTCTATCTGTACACTGGAGTTTGAGGACCACAGACCGCTTTATGACTGGGTTGTAAAGGAACTGGAATATCCGCACCCACCGAAGCAGATCGAGTTTGCAAAGCTGTACCTGACCAATGTTGTTACGGGTAAACGTTATATCAAGAAACTTGTTGAGGACGGTATCGTAGATGGATGGGATGATCCAAGACTTGTATCCATCGCTGCACTCCGCCGCCGTGGATTTACACCGGAATCCATCCGTAAATTTGTAGAACTCTGTGGTGTTTCAAAGGCTAACAGTTCTGTAGATTATGCAATGCTTGAGTACTGCATCCGCGAGGACCTGAAGCTGAAACGTCCGCGTATGATGGCGATTCTTGATCCAATCAAACTTGTGATCGATAATTATCCGGAAGGACAGGTTGAGTATCTGGAAGCTCCGAATAATATGGAGAACGAGGAACTTGGAACCAGAAAGATCCCGTTCAGTGGAGAACTTTACATTGAACGTGATGATTTCATGGCAGAGCCTCCTAAGAAATACAAACGTCTCTATATTGGAAATGAAGTTCGTCTTATGAATGCATATTTTGTAACCTGTACAGGCTACGAGGCAGATGACGACGGAACGATCCGTGTAGTCCACTGTACTTATGATCCGGAGACCAAGGGTGGAAATGCACCGGACGGACGTAAGGTAAAAGGAACGATCCACTGGGTGGAAGCATCCAATGCAGGTAAAGTTGAGGTAAGGCTTTACGAAAATATCGTAGATGAAGAAAAAGGTGTTTACAATAAAGAAGATGGTTCTCTTAATGTAAATCCAAATTCTCTTACGGTAACAAGTGCTTATGTAGAGCCGGAGCTTCTGAAAGCAAAAGGCTATGACAGCTATCAGTTTGTACGTAACGGTTTCTTCTGCGCGGATATCCATGATTCCAGGGAGGGAGCACCGGTATTTAACCGCATTGTATCTCTGAAGAGCTCTTTCAAATTACCGAAAGCATAAAAACTGTCAAAAAGAATACGAAACATATGACAGCAGTACACCGTGAACAGGTATCAGGGTGTACTGCTTGTTTTGTTTTATCGTCATCATTTCGGTTGCGCCCGTTTACAGAAACGGTTATACTGATAACACAGGAAAGAGAGGAATTACACATGAAGAAAATCGTGCTTGCTTCCGCATCTCCCAGGAGGCGGGAACTTTTAAGCCAGGTAGGAATCACCTTTGAAGTGAAGCCTGCCAGCGGGGAAGAACTGATCACCAGTGCAGAGCCTGCGAAAGTGGTGGAGGAACTTTCTCGTCAGAAAGCTATGTTTACGGCATATGCGCTGGAGGAAGAGAGGAACCGGGAGCTGAGAGATGTGGTTGTGATCGGTGCAGATACCGTTGTATCTTATGAGGGCAAGATCTTGGGTAAACCGGCAGATGAGACAGCTGCAATAGAGATGCTCGCTATGCTGCAGGGGAACACGCATCAGGTATATACCGGTGTAACTTTACTGATAAGAGAAGAAGAGAGATGGGAAGCTCATACCTTCCATGAGTGCACAGATGTGAGCTTTTATCCGGCGACAGAGGAAGAAATAAAGGAATATGTAAACAGCAAAGACCCAATGGATAAAGCCGGAAGCTATGGGATCCAGGGCGCCTGGGGAGCCTATGTGAAGGGAATCCGTGGTGATTACAACAACGTGGTGGGACTGCCTGTGGCAAGACTGATCTATGAGACAAAAAAACTGGGAATGAACCTGAGAGGATGAAAGATAAAATGATAAAAGCTTGTATATTTGATCTGGATGGAACAATTGCGGATACACTGGAATCCATGGCATATGTGGCGAATGAGATCATGGAAAAGTTTTCCCTGAAACCACAGCCGGCAGATAATTTTCGTTATTACAGCGGTGAAGGTGCAGATATGCTGATCAGAAGATGCCTGATCGATGCAGGAGATCCGGAACTGGTACACTACGAAGAAGTCAGGGAACTTTATCGCAGGAAATTTGATGAAGATCCGCTGTATAAAGTTGTGCCATACAAAGATATGCCGGAAACTCTTCAGAAGCTGAAACATGCAGGCCTTAAGATGGCTGTATGCTCCAATAAGCCTCATATTGCGGCACAGAAAGTGGTAAAGGCGATCTATGGCGATCTGTTTGATGAGGTGATGGGGCAGCAGGAAGGGATCCGCAGAAAGCCGGCGCCGGATGGACCACTGAAAATCGCGGGAGATTTTGGCGTAAAGCCGGAAGAATGTATGTATATCGGAGATACAAAGACTGATATGCAGACAGGAAATGCTGCCGGAATGTATACCGTTGGTGCGTTGTGGGGATTCCGCGACAGAGAAGAGCTTGAAAATAATGGTGCAGATATTGTAGCAGTTGTACCTGGTGATCTGTTTACTATTTATGAGGAGAAGCAGCATGATTAAGATGGTTGCCAGTGATCTGGATGGAACGCTGCTCATCGGTGGAAGACAGACGCTGCCGGAAGAGATATTTCCGCTGGTAAAGGAACTGAAAAAAATGGGGATCCTCTTTGTGGCGGCCAGCGGCAGACAGTATGCCAATATGAGGAATCTTTTTGCGCCGGTAAAGGACGATATGGCATTTATCAGTGAAAATGGCGGGCTTGCTGTTCAGAATGAGAAGCTTCTGTACTGCGACAGCTTCGACAAAGAACTGGTCAGTGAGATCATTCAGGCGATATGGGAAAAGCCCGGAGCGGAATTTTCCTGTTCTACAAAGGATTTTTATTATATCATGCCCAAGACAGAACATTATCGCCATCTGATGATCGAAGAAGTAAAAAACCAGTGTAAGATCATAAAGAGTTTTGATGAGATCACAGAGCCTTGTATGAAGGTTGCGGTTTACGAGAAAGAAGGAATGACGGAGGAATCCATCCGGTATTGGAGGGAACGGTTCAAGGATAGATGTACTGTTGTGACATCTGGATTTGCGTGGGTGGATTTTGTTCCATTTACCACGAACAAAGCAAAAGGGATCCGTAAATACCAGGAACTTCTGGGAATCGGACCGGATGAATGCATGGTGTTTGGGGATGAATACAATGATATTGAAATGATGAAATCTGTAAAATACAGCTTTGCCATGAAGCATGCGAAGCCTGGGGTAAAGGCGGTTGCTTCCTACGAAACAGAGAAGGTGGAACCAGTACTTCGCAGACTGATCGCGGCGGGCGGAGATATAAAGGAGGATGATATAAGTAACTAAATATATTGTAAAAAGATATTAAATGTGTTTAAATATACTTATGGAGGTATATTATGAACACATCAAATATCACAAATTATAAACCAAAAGATTTTGCTGAATTATTAGGTGTTT
>OOCW01001465.1_pt1 | contig 16577 bp, 13 predicted proteins | sample 1671201 | NCBI WGS metagenome assembly OOCW01 (sample SAMN06348132, study PRJEB24527) | human gut metagenome | biome: human gut; feature: ankylosing spondylitis patient; material: feces | host: Homo sapiens | place: China | collected 2015-10
AACATTCTTGGTTTATAATTAATCATTAAGAAAGATAGCTAACTTAATGACATTGGGATTATCCCTACGACCTTTTTTATTTATTATTTCATCTAATAGCTTTACACAAACCATATAAATCAAACATTTTAACTTATTACAAAAAAACCGTGAAGCTTATTAAATAGCTTCACGGCTCTTCTTCTATTTTTTTAGAATGTAACGTCTTCTCCATAGTAGCAGCATGTAAGTACTTTTTTCATATTAGCTACATCGATTGTACGTGGGTTAGAACCTGTACATGGATCGAGTACTGCTTGCTCTGAAATGAAATCTGCTGTTTCTTTGAATTTTTCTTCTGTTACACCATATTCTTTATAACTATTAGGAATGTTTAATTTTGTATTTAATGCTTTGATTGCATCAACTAATGAGTTGATAAGTTGAGCATCTGTTCTGCCTTGAAGTCCCATAATTCTTGCAATATCTGCAAAACGTTCTGGACATTCTTTAGCATTATATTGAATGACATATGGTAACATAATTGCATTACAGCAACCATGTGGAATTTCATATTGTGCACCAATTTTATGTGCAAGACTATGTACAATACCTAATAATGCATTAGAGAAAGCCATACCAGCGATACATTGCGCATAGTGCATTTTTCCTCTAGCTTCTTCATCATCATTGTAAGAAGCTACGATGCAATCATAGATATCTGAAATTGCTTTAAGTGCTAAACCATCTGAGAATGGTGAACGAGCTGTAGCTACATATGCTTCGATAGCATGTGTTAAAGCATCCATACCTGTATGCGCTGTTAATTTTTTAGGCATAGTACGTGGAATGTTAGTATCCAAAATAGCGATATCTGGTGTGATTTCAAAATCAGCTAATGGATATTTAACATGATTACTATAGTTAGTAATAACTGAGAATGATGTTACTTCTGTAGCTGTACCACTTGTAGATGGAATAGCTACGAAAATAGCTTTATTTCTAAGTTTAGGAAGTCCAAATGGTACTGTTGCTTGTTCGAAAGTCATTTCTGGATGTTCGTAGAAAATCCACATAGCTTTTGCAGCATCGATTGGAGAACCACCACCAATTGCAACGATTACATCTGGTTCGAATTCTTGCATAGCTTTTGCACCACGGAAAACTGTTTCTACAGAAGGGTCTGGTTCTACACCTTCAAATAAAAGTACCTCAAGGCCAGTTTCTTTAAGCACATCTTCTACTCTTTGAAGAAATCCGCCTCGTTTCATCGAACTTCCGCCTGTTACTACTATAGCCTTCTTATGACCTTTAAGGTTAGAGAGCTCTGATATTGCATCAGGACCAAAGTAAAGATCTCTAGGAAGTGTAAATCTTGCCATTATCTATTCCCCCTTAGTATATAAATATATATACATCAACTATAATTATGTTGACGTCCTGTTAGTATTTTATCATGATTTTTATTATTATTCAATTAATTCTCAATATAAAAGTTGTTATTAAAAATTGTTATTTTCTACTATGCAAATTAAAAAAGAGTACCTAATATAGTACCCTTTTAATATTATTTCTTCATATTACCCCTATTTATAGGGCTTATTTTCTCATCAATTATCTTTTCTGCCAAACGCTTATAGTAATTTGCTTTCTGCGTAAGTAAAATTGCCATGAGCATATCTTGTGTTATTTCATCTTCTACCTTACCTTCTATCTCAGCCAGGTTCTCTATCTCTTCTTTTAAATCACTATTAATAGCATTTACTTGATTTTCAAAAGCATCTAAACCTTTTACTTTCATTTTTAGATATATCTTATAAATATTACTTAGCTTCTCAGAATCTACTTCTCCATCTTTTATAATGGTGCCAAATATGTCTTTAATATCTGCTATAGTTAAGATTTGTTTCATCTCATATAGCAAAATCATAAGAATAATATGTTCCTTAGTATACTTTTTCTTTTTAGCAGGCATTAATAACTTGTCTTTTGCATAGTTATTAATCATTGTCTTAGTCAGTAATTTATCTTCTTTATTACGCTTTGTATGCGCTAGTTTTTCTTCAAAAAGCGTAATAACCTGATCCATATATAAGTCGATATTAGGAATACTTTCTAATTCTATCAACTCATTTAATTTAAGTGATTCGATCATTGCGTCTATTAATTGTATTTCCATATATATCTTCCTCCTACCTTATAGCTTTTATAATACACATCACCATTTTAAAAATCAAGTTAAATTATTCCTTTTACTATATTGACCTTCCCCCTTGTGCTATGATATATTTTATATATAATATTAAGTAGTATTTAAAACTACTTATAGTGATATAGGAGATGATTTGATGAAACAATATGTAAGAGAACCTATTAATGCTTTCACACATCTTTTTGGGGCTCTACTTTCACTGATTGGCACATTATTTATTCTCAATTTTAGTCACGTTGCACACACACTTACTACTACTGCAACTGTTTGCGTAATTATTTTTGGACTCAGTCTCATTTTATTATATACAACAAGCGGCATTTACCATTTAGTTCAGGCTACTGATGCTGTAATCTTACGACTCAAAAAACTTGACCATTCTATGATTTTCATCTTAATTGCAGGTTCATATACGCCATTTGCTCTACTTTCTTTAACAGGTGTTTGGAAATGGTTTATTATCATTACCGTATGGACACTAGCTATAATAGGCATTACCACTAAAATGTTTTGGATTGATATGCCAAGGTGGCTCTCTACAGCCTTTTACATTGGAATGGGTTGGCTTGCACTTTTTGCGCTTAATCCACTTTATCATGCCCTTTCATTAGGCGGCTTCGCACTCCTTATATTAGGTGGTATCATGTACACAATCGGTGGCATCATTTATGGGCTCAAAAAACCTAATATCTCAGAAAAGTTTGGTTTTCATGAACTCTTCCATATCTTTGTTATGCTAGGTAGTCTATGTCATTATTTAGCTGTCTTATATTATGTACTATAATTCATATATAATATTCTTAATTAAAAAAGTCAGTTTCATTTTATCTGAAACTGACTTTTTTGCGGGTTAAATTTATTTTAAGCGCCTTGAATGTTTGTTGATTGAGCTTTTGCTCTTTTAGGTTTGATGTATCTTTGAATTGCCATACATACTAAATCAGTTGCAATAAATACACTAATTGCAATAATCATTACTATTTTAGGTGATTGTGCCTCTGCTTCAATAATGAGTATAAGCCATCCTAACATTAAATAATGAATACAATAAATCATATTTGTATTTCTACTCCATCTAGCAAATACTCTATATATACCTTCAGGAATAACTTTTAATACATAGAAGCAAAGACTTAACCAGAATAATGCAAATGTACCCAATACCATATTACCCATTAGATCATGATGGTAATATTCTGTTTGATATAATTCTCCAAATGCACCAAAACGTACATCATTAATATATGCATACAGCCATAACACACTTGTTAAAATCCCCATGCTTACTAAAATCCATTTATAAAATACATCTTTATCCTTGCATCTAATGAGAAGTAATGCAAAGAAGTAACCTAAGATTGGGTAAAAAATCCATGTTAAAAATGGGAACCATGAATTTTCAAATGTCCCCCAGAATAATCCTCCTACTGCATTAAGTGTATTATTCTCGAATGAAATACCTCTTAACATTAAGTTTAAACTTGCAAAGCCACACCATATAACTGGAATATACTTATCCTTAATGTTGAACTTCTTAATTAAACCAAAGAATAAAAATGTTAAACCCGCGAATGCTAATATATCTATTCCTACTAAATATGCTTTAGCTTCTACTATATATGTTATATCTCCCGTTCTTTTGGCTAATAACATATACGGTATACCTTCTCTAAATATATTGAAGATATATCCACCTATTAATAATATAATACCACGTTTTAATAATTCCTCTGCACTATTCTTTTTAGAATAAACAATACCTACCCCTAATAACATCATAAATATTGGCGCTGCCGGTGGACTTCCTAAAAACTCTACAATTCTTTCATACAATTCACCACTTTCCCCTTGGAAATACTCACCTGTATGAACTAAAACCATAAAGATAATAGCTAATCCTTTGGCAAAATCTAATTCTTTTTGCCTACCTGAGTTTACTATTTGTTTAGAAAATATTTGTTCCATTTTTCTATACCTTCTTATATTTAATTTATGAAACTCGAAGATAATAAATATATTTTTGCCTCAATATCTATTAATATAAAACTCCAAATTTCAATCTACATATTTTACCACAAACAAGAAGATATAGAAGTGTGTTTTTATATTTTATTTAATTACTTGACTTAATTTTTAAATTATTAAAACAAAAAAAACTACTCATTTACTATGAGTAGTTTTTATATTTAACTATTTTTTAATAACGTTAGCAGCTTGTGGTCCTCTGTTACCTTCAACGATGTCGAATTCAACTTCTTGACCTTCTTCTAATGTTTTGTATCCTTCAGATTGAATAGCTGAGAAGTGTACGAATACGTCATCTCCACCTTCTCTTTCGATGAATCCAAAACCTTTTTCTGCGTTAAACCATTTTACTTTACCTGTCATGTTAACTAGGCCTCCTTAAAAAATACATAATTGCTAAAACACTGTTACCCAAAACGTTCTTCGGTCTTGCTGTTTTAATACTACAAGAGGCCTACCTATCGTTTCCGTTTCAATATTTTAACTTACTTCGTAATATTATCATAAATGTATAGAAAAATCAAGCGATTTCAATCATTATTGGATATTTTATCAAATTTTTTACTAGTTTTTATTTATTTAATATACTTTTTTACACTAATATCTTTAATAATATGGACATTTATACTCATTCCACATTTATGCATTTTACTCAAATTATACATATTCTATTTCTATCCTTATGCATTATGCCTGTACGTCTCTTAAAAATTCCTATATACTTAAGGTATTAAGGAGGTATTTTTTATAATGAATCAAGTTGATAAAGTTTATTTAGCTATGTGTAAAAATATATTAGAAAATGGTACTTTTAAAGAAGACCGTACAGGTGTAGGTACTTATAGTACCTTTGGTCAGCAACTTCGCTTTGATCTTTCTCAAGGCTTCCCACTTCTTACAACAAAACGTGTACCATTTCGTTTAATCGCCTCAGAACTCCTATGGTTCTTAAAAGGAGATACAAAACTTCGTTATTTACTTCAAAATAACAATCATATTTGGGATGAATGGGGTTTCAAAAAGTGGGTTGAATCTGATGATTACAAAGGTCCTGATATGAGTAACTTCGGAATTCGTTGTACAACAGATCCTGAATTTAATAAAATTTATGAGGAGCAACTTCATATTTATCAAGAAAAAGTGCTTACAGACGATGAGTTTTCTAATACTTATGGTGACCTTGGTAATGTATATGGTAAACAATGGCGTCACTGGGAAGGTGGCAATGGTAAAGTTTATGACCAAATCAAATGGGTTATTAATGAAATTAAAACTAATCCTACATCTAGAAGACTCCTTGTAAATGCCTGGGATGTAGCTTCTGTGTATGAGGGCCTTATGGAACTTCCACCTTGTCATTTCTGTTTCCAATTCTATGTTTTAAATAATAAATTAAGTTGTATGTTTAATATGCGTTCTAATGATGTATTCTTAGGCTTACCTTTCAATATTGCCTCTTACGCATTACTTACTCATCTTATTGCGCATGAATGTGGACTTGAAGTAGGCGATCTCGTTTATACTGGTGCAGATGTTCATCTTTATGCAAACCATATTGATCAAATTAAAGAACAACTTACTAGAGAACCTCGTCCACTTCCAACACTTAAATTAAATCCAGCTAAAACAAGTGTATTTGACTTTGATATGGAAGATTTAGAGCTTATCGGTTATGACCCACATCCTGCTATCAAAGCACCTGTGGCAGTTTAATATACTATAAAAGGAAGGTTTTAATATGATTAATATAATTGTAGCAACTAGCAAAAACAATCAAATCGGCATTAATAATCAGCTTCCTTGGCATATTTCAGAAGACCTTAAATACTTTAGAAAAACTACTAGTGGTAAAACTGTTCTTATGGGCCGTAAAACCTTTGAAAGTATTGGTAGGCCTCTTCCAAACCGTAAAAATATTGTCTTAACTAGAGACTTGAACTTTACTGCTGAAGGGGTTTCTGTTATTCATAGTCTTGATGAAGCTTTAGAAATTTGTAAAGCTGAAGAAAATATTTTCATTATAGGTGGTGGAGAAATTTATACACTCTTCCTTCCTTATGCAGATTATCTTTATATCACTTTAGTTGATAAAGTCATTGATGGTGACACAAGCTTTCCTGAATACGATGATCAATTTAAAATGATTCAAAGTACGCCAGGTGAAACCCTCACAGAAGATGGGCATCATTTTGCTTTTACTATTTGGAAACGTAAATAAAGTAATTAATTGGGAGGCATAATCATGACGTCTTACAAATTACCTAAAGAAATGGAAGCTTATATTAAAGAAAATACTGACGCACTTGTTGATTTACTCGTATCTCTTTGTAAAGTGCCAGCACCTTCTCTCCATGAGCAGCAACGTGCCAAGTTTTGCAAAGAATACCTTGAAAGTTGCGGTGCCAAAAAGGTGCATATTGATGAAGCACTTAATGTTCTCTATCCTATAGGCTGCGCTGAACATGATGAAATCGTTATTTTCATGGCACATATGGATACTGTATTTCCTGATACAACCCCTATGCCAGTTAAGATTAAAGATAATAAAATTTACTCACCAGGCGTTGGAGATGATACTGCTAATTTAGCCATTTTATTACTAATGGCTAAATATATTACATTATCAAACCTTAAGCCTAATTGTGGTATTTTATTTGTAGCTAATTCAGGTGAAGAAGGTCTCGGAAATCTTAAAGGTTGCAAACAGCTCATTAAAGATTATGGCAAGCGTATACGTGAGGTTATCTCTTTTGATTGTACCTATAATACACTTTGTCAAAAAGCTGTAGGTTCTTCACGATATAAAATCACAGTTCGTACAGAAGGTGGGCATAGCTTCCAAGACTTCGGTAATCGTAATGCAATTTATTACCTTTCTTCTTTAATTACTAAACTTTATGCTATAGATATCCCTAAGGTTGGTGAAAGTCAAACGACTTATAATGTAGGTGTCATTGAAGGAGGTACTTCTGTAAATACAATTGCTGAAAATGCCTCCGTTCTTTATGAGTATCGTTCAGATACTCATGAATGCCTTGAAATTATGAAAAATAATTTTACTACAGTAATTAATGAATATGTTGCAAAAGGATTAGATATTGAAATTGAGGAATTGGGTACAAGACCTTGTATGCAACATACTAATATCGCCTTACAATCTGCACTTACTAAAAGATGTGAAGCACTTATTACATACTATACAGGTCATAAACCTAAGTTAGTATCTGCTTCTACAGATTGCAATATCCCCTTTTCACTAGGTATTCCAACGGTATGTTTCGGCCTTTATCAAGGAGCTGGTGCTCATACTAGAGAGGAATGGGTAGATATTTCAAGCCTTACAACCGGCTTTCATCTAGCTGCTGGCCTTATATTACAATACTTTGAATCTGCCAGCTAAACACTAACACTTATATAACACTAAAATAAGGAGATACCTACAAAGATTGGCTAGGTATCTCCTTATTTACTGTATATACGCTTAATAGTACACTATTTTCTCTGTTACTTTTATTCTTCTGTTGTTGCTGCTACTTCTTCTACTGCTGCTTGTTCTTCTATTGTTGCTTGTTCTGCTATTGCTTGTAATTCCATTGTTTCTACTTGCTCTGCTATTACTGCTGTTTTTTCTACTGCATAACTACTCCAATTGCCATTATCATAAATCATATTTCCTGTTAACTCATAACCTGTTTGTCCTTGACCTGGAATCTGGCTATTACCATCATTAAAGATTACACGTGCGCTATCCCATCCTGTTGGTAAAGTATAACTATATAAACCATTTCCTTCATTTATCATAGCTACACCTGGCCATGATTTTACTTCTTTAACGCTACTACCACTTTCATCATATACATAAATATTAATATTGTCACTCCAATTAGCTGGTTTTACAAAATAAGCTGTTGGTCTTTCTATAGGAGTAGGATTTGTAGTAATTTTATAATGCCAGTCTTCTGTATTATTATTATCCCATGTTGTACCATTTGTAAATACAAAATCTAATGTATCTGTTGCATTAGATGGCACTGTAATTGTTACTTCCCATTTATTAGCATCTATTTTATCCATTGCTACATCATAGTTTTTAAGCCAACTATCATATCCCCAGTGAAGTAACATATTTCCTGAACCTGCTAGTGATGTAGTTGATGCATCATATGTTATTGTAACTTCTTCTCCACTAACTGGTACTTCTGGTGAAACTGTTACAGAAGTACTAGGAGTAGGAATAGGAGTAGGAGTAGGAACTGGTTCACCGTATGTACCAATTACAACAATTCTTCCACCTGGCACTTGACCTCTAATCCTTCCGCCAGATACATTAAATGTTGCACCAGAACCTGCCTTATCTTGATAATTACCATCTCTTAAGTTTGTTTCACTATCTAAGTAGAATCCATCTGATGTATTAATGATAGCTGTACCTATTGTACCACGATCAATTACTACTGTTTCTCTTCTTGGATAACGAATATATTCATTTTCTTCTGCCATTGCATTGTGGAAGAAGTTAACTGCTACTACTTCTGGATCTTTCCATAAGTTATCTCCTGCCTCTCCTATTGTACCAGCTGGACGTGCTAATAACATTGGTGTTACACCTGCCCTAGTAGCTAAAATTCCCCAACACATTTTTCTTTGATAATCATTTAACCACGTTGAATTACCATCTTGGTATGAATCATGATTTTCAAAATAACTTACTAATTGGGAAGCAGAAAGGCCACTGTTATAATTTCCAATACCATAAAGATTTTTATTAGCTACTGCCTCTCTCAAAGTTCCACCGTAATTATGGTCTGTGACACGCATATAATTTGTATAAGCCTCCATATTATCTGCACCGCCTTGTAATATCTCACCATATAAGAAAAGATTATCTTTGTTATTTAAACCACCTAAAACATTGTCCCAATAACTACCTGCCCAAGATTGTCCACAATCCCAACCTTTATTTGTTTCAATGTGTTTTGCAGCATCAAATCTAAATCCATCTGCACCACAAGCAATGCAATCATTTAAGAAATTTCTTGCTTTATTCTGAACTTCTGGATGTTGTGTATTAAGATCTGGCATACCGATTCCTTGCTGTGTAACCGCCCATCTATTATCCCACTGATTACATTGCCCTTTATTGTGATAAAAATCATCTCTATCAAATGCTGGGTCAACAACGCCCTTCCAGCTATCTTTATTTCCGTTGTTTGCCATATGATTTAAAACGGCATCTACAATAATTTTTATACCATAATTCTCTGCTTCTGCGCATAATGCCGCAAAGTCATCTCTTGTTCCTAACTGTGCATTTCCAATTGCCTGATTAGTAGGTTGATATAAAAGCCACCATTGTGATGCAGAGCGACCATTTTCTTTTGTACCTTGTACTGGAGATGTTTGAATAGTTGTATAACCATCTGCTGCAATTTCAGGTAATTTCTCTCTTATTGTATTAAATGACCAGTTATATGCTTGTAATATAACACCATCTTCTGATGTAGTACTTAAACCATTTTCAAGTGTTTCTGCAAAAACTTGTGTTTGTGTAATAACTTGAAAAGGTCCTATTGGTAACGATACCAATCCAGCTAAAATAGCATATATTATAGAACCAATTTATATATTGCAACATCTCATGTTTATTGTGTATAAAAAATGTTTATTATGTATCAAAATTTCTCTCTTCCTGTTGTTCTACCTGTATTTTACACTTTTACCTACTCCAACACTCCCTTCCAAATTATCCTTTAAATATTTTCTACAAATATCTTCTCCCCACTTTTCCTTTACTTAACACAAATAACCATCTCATTTCCATTATCTAACAAACATCTTTTCTTCTCTTAACCCTTATTCTAAAAGTAATTTTAACCAAACTCTCTTCTCTCCCTAAATAGCCTTTCTGAAACTTTTTTACGCTCAGTAGGAGTGGGCATAAATGTGGTAATTAATTTTATCTAACATTCGACCGAAATAATCTTTTAATCCCACTTCCCTTAAGTAAGTTTCCTGCCTCTTTTCTCGCTAATAAGTAGTCTTCACGAAAGTGTGTTTCCCGAAATTTTTGCTCAGTAGCAGTGGGGATAAGTGGACGGAGTAATTTTATCTAACCTTCGAACGAAGTGAGGGTTAAGGAAAATTACTCCGTCCACTTATCCCCAAATCCACACAAAAAAAATCCAGGTCACACTTTCGTGCAACCCGGACTACTTTTATTGTTCTTTAATTGTTTTTCTTCTTGGTTTGAAATTTCCGCGTCTATCGCCACCGCGATCTTGACGTCCTCCGCGTCCACCTCTGTGACCACCATCTTTTTTGTTAGCCACTTCGATGTTTACTTTTCTGCCTTTTAATGTTTCACCAATAAGGCTTGTCATTACATTTTCTAAATGATTTTTTGGTATTTCGAAGAATGAGAATTTCTCAAGCATATCTACGCGTCCAATTTCTTTTCCTTTGATTTCACAGTTTGATGCAATGAATTTAACTAAGTCTGATACTTGTAAGTTGTCTTTTTTACCAAGGTTGATGAAAAGACGAACCATGTTACCATCAAATTTAGATGGGTCAAATCCTGAACGAGCTGATAAATCTTCTACAGAAAGTTCTGCTGATGCACCCATTACAAGTTTATCCATAGTCATTTTAAGGAAAGCTGCTGCTACTTCAAGAGAAGTTGCATAATTTTCTTCTGTAATGTCTCCCACTTCATCTAAAAGTGTTTCAACATATGCTGTATATTTTGAAAGTCCGCCTTCAGCAAGTACTGCTTTTACTTCATCCATGATTCCTGTAAGTTTGTTTTCTTGGATATCTTCAATTGAAGGTGGTTTAATAAGTTTAATTTTTGATTTTGTGTAACGTTGGATGTCTCTTAATTTAACAAGTTCTTTACCTGCTGCAAATGTATAAGATACCCCTTGACGTTTCGCACGGCCTGTTCTACCGATACGGTGAACATAATATTCTTCATCACTTGGTACATCATAATTGAATACTGCATCTACATCATCTACGTCAATACCACGAGCTGCTACGTCTGTTGCAATAAGAATATCGATAAGACCATTTCTAAAGCGAGACATAACGTTATCTCTTTGAAGTTGTTTCATATCTCCATGAAGTGATTCTGCACTGTATCCTCTAGCTTGAAGATCTCTACAAAGGTCATCTACACGACGTTTTGTGTTACAGAATACTACTGAAAGTTTGAAGTTATTTGCATCAATTAAACGTGATAACACTTCTACTTTGTTAGCATCTCTAACTTCTAAGTAATATTGTTCAATTGTCGGTACTGTAAGTTCTTTATGAACTACATTTACTTTTACTGGATCGTTTTGATATTTGTTAGCAATATCTAAGATTGCTTTTGCAAGTGTTGCTGAGAATAATACAAATTGGCGTTCTTCTGGTACGCTTTCTAAGATAACATCGATATCTTCACGGAATCCCATGTTAAGCATTTCATCTGCTTCATCTAAGATAATCATATCTAAATCATCAAGTCTAAGTGTTTTTCTTCTGATATGGTCCATTACCCTACCAGGTGTTCCGATAATTACTTGTGGTCTTTTTCTAAGTGCAGAAATTTGACGATCAATTTGTTGTCCACCATAAATTGGAAGAACTCTTACACCTTTTTTATATTTTGCTAAAGCTGTTAATTCTTCAGCTACTTGAATAACTAATTCACGTGTTGGGCAAAGGATTAATACTTGCACGCTGTCATCACTTGGATTCACTGACTCAATCGCTGGAATACCAAATGCACATGTTTTACCAGTTCCTGTTGGTGCTTGCGCAATAATATCTTTTCCTTCTAAAATAACAGGGATTGCTTTCGCTTGAATAGGAGTTGTCTCCTCAAATCCCATATCCCCAGCCGCTCTAATGATTTCTTCTGATACTTCTAGTTGGTTAAATAATATAGTTTCTATGACCATTACCTCTACAATCTATCTATAATTTTATATTAAGCTTAATGGCTACTACTTTGTTCACTAATAAATTTAAAATGATTAGTGCCATATTCCTAAGAGTAAAAATTAGTATTTTTGCTCAAAAAAAAACGAATTTGCTTACATACTACCTTGAATAATACTACATATTTGGAAAAACCTCAAGGAGTAAAATGTTCCATACCTCTCAAAATTAGCTTTAAATCTTAAAAAATATCTTCCTTATTATAATGTGTATAATTAACGACATATTTTCGAATCAATTATATATTCAAAGTTTACTTTTCATTATTTTTGTATTATACTGAATTGTATTGTTAATATTGCTAGGGGTGCCTATTGGCTGAGAGGATTTTTCCAACTCGTTGAACCTGATATGGTTAATACCATCGTAGGAAAGCAAGTCGATTATAACTAAATATCTAGTGTATATTTAGTTCCTTAAAACCAAAACTTTTACCTCTAAATAATTTATTTAGAGGTTTTTTTATACTCACAACGCACCTCTTCCATTTATCAAGTTAGTTTTAGATTTGAATAAAATAGGAGGCATTAAACATGAATTACACAACACAAATGGATGCTGCCAAAAAAGGCATTATTACAAAGGAAATGCAAACTGTTGCTCAAAAAGAAAATATAAATGTGGAACTTATTATGAAAAAGGTAGCTGAAGGTAAAGTTGCTATTCCAGCTAATAAGAACCATACTTCTTTATCTGCTGAAGGTATTGGAGAAGGACTTAAGACTAAAATCAATGTCAATCTTGGTATTTCAAGAGACTGTGCAAACATTGATAAAGAATTTGAAAAGGTAACTATGGCTATTAAAATGGGCGCTGAAGCTATTATGGACCTTTCAAACTATGGACATACAGAAGTATTTAGGAAAAAATTACTTGAAACCTCTCCTGCTATGATTGGTACTGTTCCAATGTATGATGCACTTGGGTTCTTACAAAAAGAAGTAGCTGATATTACAATCGATGAATTTTTCCAGGTTGTTGAAAAACATGCCCAAGACGGCGTAGACTTTATGACCATTCATGCTGGCCTTAATCGTGAAACTGTAGAAACATTTAAACGTAATAAACGTCTCACAAATATCGTTTCTCGTGGTGGCTCTCTACTCTTTGCTTGGATGGAAGCAAATCATGCTGAAAACCCATTTTATGAATACTATGACAGACTCCTTGATATTTGTGAAAAATATGATGTCACTTTAAGTCTCGGAGATGCTTGTAGACCTGGTTCTAATGCTGATGCTACTGATGCTGTACAAATCAAAGAACTCATCACACTTGGCGAACTTACTAAACGTGCCTGGGAAAGAAATGTGCAGGTTATGATTGAAGGGCCAGGACATATGATTCTTAATGAAATTGAAGCAAATGTTCTACTGGAGAAAAAACTTTGTCACGGCGCACCATTTTATGTTTTAGGACCACTTGTAACAGATATCGCCCCAGGCTATGACCATATTACCAGTGCCATTGGAGGGGCTGTTGCTGCTGCTGCTGGTGTAGATTTCTTATGTTATGTAACACCGGCTGAACATCTTCGTCTTCCTAATTTAGACGACATGAAAGAAGGTATTATAGCCGCTAAAATTGCTGCTCATGCTGGAGACCTAGCTAAAAATGTACCTGGTGCAAGAGATTGGGATAATAAAATGAGCAAAGCTCGCGCTGATCTTGACTGGGAAGCTATGTTTGCTGCCTCTCTTGATCCGGAAAAAGCGCGTCGCTATAGAGAAGAATCTAAACCAGAACATCATGATACCTGTACAATGTGCGGTAAAATGTGTGCTGTACGTAGTATGAATAAAGTACTTGCTGGCGAAAAAGTAGATATTTATGAATAAATTCCCACCTTAAGCAATATAATTCCAAAATACCCCTATAAAAAATGTAATTTTTTGGATATAATAGATTATACATTAAAACATTTTATAGGGGGACATCATGACAGAGGGACATGAATTACAACAAATTAATAAAGCCTATCTCACAGTAGGTACCACTATATTCTTATCTTTATGTGCAGGTTTTCTTAAAGAATTCGTATTAGGTCTTAATTCACCTTTTAAAACAAGTATGCTCTTGGGAAGCATGTTTATATTTATTTTACCTGTATACATTACTTATTTCAAAGATAAACAAAGTAAATCCTTTAAATGGATTGCTACTATTGCCTTTTTAGCAATTTACATGATATCTTTATTAACTGCTAAAAACAATATATTATTTGTAACTGGTTTGGCTATTTTAGTAACTATGATTTTATATTTAGATAAAAAATTAATCTTAACTAGTATCATCCTTATCTGTAGCATTAATATAATCGATTTATTTACTCGCATTGTTATTCTTAAACATACTACTTCTGACCATTTCACAACTTATATGACATCAATAGTTGCATCAGGTATTTTGTGTTTTGTTTGTTACAAAATTGTTGTATTATTTACTAATATTAATAATGCAAAAGACCTTAGAATTACAAGTGAGATAGATAGACAGAATTCACTTTTATACAATGTATTTAATGCAATCAGTGTTTTAGATACAAACACACAAAAGGTTACTGACATTGTTGAAACCTTTGCCTCATCATCTTTAACTGTAAATGAAGTTATTTCACAAATTGCAACAGGTTCTGAAAATGTTGCTACAAGTATTCAAGAACAAACTAGCATGACAGAAGTCATAAGCAATTTAGTAGCAGAAACAGCTACTGCTTTCACAGATGTTAAAAACATCTCTGCCTCATCTCAAGAAGCTCTTCAAAAAAGTATATCTATGATGAATGATGTAACAGATAAAGCGCAATTAGTAGCAGAAAAAAATGCTTATACTTCTACTATTATGGATGATCTAAAACAAAAATCTAAAGAAGTATTTGGTATTACTGAACTTATCAACAATATTTCAGAGCAAACTAACTTATTATCACTTAATGCCGCAATTGAAAGTGCACGTGCTGGCGAAGCTGGTAAGGGATTCTCTGTAGTAGCCGATGAAATTAGAAAGCTATCAACTCAAACACAATCTTTAACGACTTCTATTTCAAACATTATTGTTGAATTAGAAAATCGTGTACAACAAGCTGAGCAAGCTGTAACACAATTACATACACTTAATGATGCGCAAACAGAACTCGTTAAATCTACTAAAGATATTTTTGATGAAATGCTCGTTAAAATGCAAGCTTCTCATGATAAAATAATGGATGCTGATGAAAAGATTTCTTTAGTTGTATCTTCTAATAATCACATTGTAGATAGCATCAATGAAATTTCTTCAGTTAGTGCACAAACAAGCTCAAATTCAGAAGAAGCAAACTTAATTGCTACAAATAACTTTGAAAATGCTCAAATGGCTCAAGGTTATGTTCAAGAATTAGTTGCTATTTCTAATGAACTATCTAAATTTATAAAGGGTCCACCACCCAATTAATCAATTAGACTAGTTGGGTGGCAGCCCTAATTTTATATAAAATTAAATTTCTTCTTTTATCCTTCTTCTTTATTTCTCTAACTCATATTCCTTATATAATTTCCATGTTTCATCTTCCCAATTATAAATACAAATATTATCAAACATACAATCATAACTACAAGGATGCACCATTACATATTCCCATATTGTTTCATAAATAGGCTCAAGCTTTTTAGATGTAACTGTAACGTGAAAAACTTTATCCTTTCCATCCTTTTGGTCAAAGTGAATATATGGCACCTTCTCCATAACATCAATTAATCTATCATGCATCCCTTTACCTTCCTCAGACATCTCTACATGCATATAAATCACACGCTTATCAAAGTGATCATACCCCTCCAACCTAAAAGGCTGTGCTTTCTCTCTTTCACAAAACGCCTCTAGCACTTCCTCCAGTTCCCTAATCTCCCCCTTACACTCAAACGGTCCCTTAATCGTAAAATGTGCTGGAAGCTTAGACGACCTAGCCTTAAACTTCTCAAAAATATCTTTCCTCATCCCATTATTAAACTCCCCCGCCTCACCTTTCACAACGCATACAACAACATATCTCATCCAATTCACCTTCTCATATTAATAAATTTTATATTTTCTCATCTATACACCTACCATTATACCCCTTCCCTCCACCAAAAACAGGCCATCATGTCCGCCCTTTATTCACGCCCAAAATAAAGGATCTGAGCAAGTGCCTTCAGAGGGCCTAATTTTCCTTACAGTAAGTGGGGATAAGTCGACAATCTAATTTTATCTAACCTTCGAACGAAGTGAGGGTTAAGGAAAATTAGATTGTCGACTTATCCCCATATCCCCACAGTAAAAAAGGCCCCCGCACTTGCGACCAATGTCATTAAGTTAAGACATTGTTTCTGAGATTTCCTTAAATAACCAAGTA
>OOCW01001467.1_pt1 | contig 16560 bp, 11 predicted proteins | sample 1671201 | NCBI WGS metagenome assembly OOCW01 (sample SAMN06348132, study PRJEB24527) | human gut metagenome | biome: human gut; feature: ankylosing spondylitis patient; material: feces | host: Homo sapiens | place: China | collected 2015-10
AAGGATGAAATTCTTACAGAATTTCTGAAAAATATTTTTTTAAATTCCGTTGAGGAATTTATTCCACAATTCATCATTCATCATTTACTAAGTTCATCATTAACTAAGTTAATCATATACTAAAAGTTCTTTTTGCTATCTAATAGTATAGTAACAGGTCCATCATTTTGAATATCCACTTTCATGTCAGCTCCAAAAATTCCTGTTTCAACTTTTATGCCACACTCTTTAATCATTAAAACAAACTGATCATATAATTTTTTTGCTTCTTCTCCTCCTAAAGCAGCCATAAAATTAGGCCTTCTACCTTTTCTACAGTCTCCATATAAGGTAAATTGTGAAATTACAAGTATTTCTCCACCAATATCCATTAAAGATTTATTCATCTTAAAGTTTTCATCTTCAAAAATTCTTAAATTGATTATTTTATCCCTTATATATTTTAAATCTTCTTCATTGTCATCACAGCTTATGCCAATAAGCACATTGATTCCCTTATTAATAGCTCCTGTAATTTGGCCGTCTACCACTACTTTAGAACTTGTAACTCTTTGTACTACTGCTCTCATATTTTTTCTTCCTTTAATTATTTACTCTATATACATCAATAATTCCCTTAAGATGTCTTATTTTTCTCATGAGATCTTTTAATAGTTCAACTGTGTCTATCTTAACCTTTATGTTGACATATGCCATGCTACCTTTTGCTGACTTAGCATTTAAAGCGTTAAGTTGCAGATTAAGCTCTGATATTATTCCCATTATATCAGTAAGCAATCCACTTCTATCTTCAGCTTTAACTTGGATTTCAGCAATATAAGCTCTTCCATTTGAAGTTCCCCAAGAAACATCAACAACCTTATCTCCATCTTCCATTATGAGATTTTTCAAGTTACCGCAATCTGCTCTATGTACTGAAATACCTCTTCCCTTGGTGATATAACCCATTATATCGTCGCCTGGAACTGGATTACAGCATTTTGCAAATCTTATCATAAGATTATCAACACCTTTTACGGTAATTCCTACAGTTTGATCTATTTTATTTCTTTGTGCTTTAGAAATATTATCTTCAATGATTTTATTTGTATTTTCTTCAATAACCTTTTCATCTTTACTTTGATTTTCATCTTTTAGCTTCCAAATGAAAGATGACGCTGAAATTGCTCCAAGACCTATTAAAGCATACAAGTCATCCATTCCATTAATATTATTCCTCTTGACAAACTTCTCATAAGTTTCTCCTTTTGCAATATCTGCAAAATGAACACCTTGCTTCTTAAGTTCTTTTTCAAATAATTCTTTTCCCTTGCTGATATTTTCTTCCTTCTTAGCCTTTTTAAACCAAGATCTTATCTTACTTTTAGCCTGATTACTTTTAGCAATATTAAGCCAATCCATATTAGGGCCCTTTGCATTATTTGATGTTAATACTTCCACAATTTCCCCTGTTTTAAGTTTATAGTCTAAAGGTACAATTTTACCATTAACCTTGGCACCTACACATTTATTACCTATATCAGTGTGGATTCTATATGCAAAATCAATTGGTGTTGCTCCATTTGGTAAATCAATAACTACACCTTTTGGCGTAAATAAAAAGATTTCATCAGTAAATAAATCTATTTTAAATCCTTCAATAAATTCTTGTGCATCTGCTGTTTCCTTTTGGAATTCAAGCATATCTCTAAGCCATACCAGCTTACTTTCAAAATTTTTCTCCTTAGTTTCACCATTATTGTCGCCTTCTTTATATTTCCAATGAGCGGCAATACCGTATTCTGCTGTTCTATGCATTTCAAAAGTTCTTATTTGAATCTCAAATGTCTTTCCTTGTGGACCAATTACTGTTGTATGAAGTGATTGATACATATTAGGTTTAGGCATTGCTATATAATCCTTGAATCTTCCTGGAATAGGCTTATAAATTGTATGTACGATCCCTAAGACTTCATAACAATCTTTCACAGTATTTACAAGAACTCTTATGGCTGTCAAATCAAATATTTGCTCTATACTCTTATTTTTAGTTACCATTTTCTTGTATATACTAAAGAAATGCTTAGGTCTTCCATCAATATCTGAATCAATTCCAGCTTCTTCAAGCTTATTATACATATCTTCAATAATCTTCTTAATGTATATTTCTCTTTCTGTTCTCTTTTCTGCAACTTGCTTAACTAAGTCATAATATTCTTCTTCATGAAGGTATCTGAAAGATAAATCTTCTAGTTCCCACTTAATCTTAGAAATCCCCAGCCTGTGTGCAAGTGGTGCATAAATATCTAATGTTTCCATAGCAGTTTTCTTTTGTTTTTCTTTTTTCCTATACTTAAGTGTTCGCATATTATGTAGTCTATCAGCCAATTTTATTATTATTACTCTAATATCATCAGCCATAGCAAGTAGCATCTTTCTAAAATTATCTGCTTGCTGCTCTTCTTTAGACTTATATTCCATCTTAGTTATTTTTGTTACTCCACTAACTAAGTTGGCTACTTCTTCACCAAATAGATTCTTTATATCATCATAAGTATATTCAGTGTCCTCGATTACATCATGTAAAAGCCCTGCTACAATAGTACTTGTATCCATTCCTAGTTCTGCTAAAATCGTAGCTACTTCTATTGGATGTATGATGTATGGCTCACCAGAATCTCTCTTTTGTTCCTTATGGGCTTCAAAAGCTAAATTATAAGCTTTATCTACCATATCCATATTAATATTTACACAGTTTTCTTTAATTTTTTTTACTAACATCTCTAACATTAAGATTTATCTCCTTAAGATAAATTTATTACTCTAAAGTCAATGGCTGGTTAACTAACCAGCCATTTTTTATTAATATTATATATTATAATTTATTTATTTTCAATAAAATTACACATCATATTGTACTAATGACATAATTTCATAACCTTCTAATTTATCTCTACCTTTTAATTCAGTAAGTTCAATAGCAAAATCTAATGCTACAACTTCAGCTCCTACTTTTTCAACAAGTTTAGCAACTGCTTCAACAGTTCCTCCTGTAGCTAATAAATCGTCAACTATAGCTACTTTTTGCCCTTTTTTTATAGCATCTTTATGAATTTCTAAGACGTCAACACCATATTCTAATGAATAATCCACAGAAACTGTTTCTGCTGGTAATTTACCTTTCTTTCTTACAGGAACAAATCCTACACCTAAAGCATATGCTACAGGAACTCCAAAAATAAATCCTCTAGCTTCTGGTCCTAATATTACATCTACATTTTTATCTTTTAAATGTTCTACAATCCTATCTATTGATTCTTTAAATGCTTCTCCATCAGCTACTAAAGTAGTAATGTCTTTAAAACTTATTCCTTCTTTTGGGAACCCTTCAATGACTCTTATCTTTTCTTTAAGATCCATATGTTCTTCCTCCAATATCACTAATATTTATATATACATAATTATATATTCTCTCTGGATTTATTTAAATACTTTGTAATTTGTTGCGCTCGTTCCTTTTTATTTGTTATCAATAATTCAATAATAATACGAGCATTATCCATCATTGTAACTACATTTATTGTTGGTGTAATTACATCCGTTATCTTACAAATAAATTCATCATCTATTTCAACAGTATCATATGCATCCATTATTGCTCTTAACCCATAGTTATTGGTATTTATTAAAAATTTCTTTCCCTCTTTTAATATTACACCATTTTCACCCTTTAATGGTACATTAGCCCACTTTTCTCCAATTAAAATCAAATCTAAATACTTATTTATGCTTTTTATATTATAGTAAATTGCAATTGCCTGCATCAATTTGAATGTTAGTCCACTTATAGACAAATCCTTATATCTATATTGACATCCTTTTTGACACGGATTTATATATATGTATTCTTTATCAGTATTTACATTTTTATTCTCAATTGAAATAATATCAATTCCAAGATTCTTGCATAATTCTTCTTCTTCTTTTGAATTTAAATCTATTCCTAAATTAATAAGTAGCTCTCCACCTAAAAAATGAACATTATTCACTATATCTTGACAATTGATTTTGGAATTTCCCGAAGGATCATCATGGACTACATATTCAATATCTGCATTTAAATATTTCAAAACCAGTATTAGGGATGAAATAGCACATAGTCCATCTACATTTGGTATCCCATATAAAACAATTTTTTCTCTAGTATTTATTGCTGATACCATTCGCTCAATTGCTCTATTCATATCTTTAAGTAAAAAGGGATTATATCCACTTATGTAATTTGGACTATATATACTTTCCCAAAACTTACGCATGACAAACTCCTCCACAATATTTAAGAAAACATTTATATTATAATGTATATTTATGAACTTTACAAATGTTTTATATAAAAAAAATAAATTTTTGCCAACTTTCTTACTTTTGTACTATTTATCTGCTATTTTTGCTAAAAATAAAAGCAGCCTTTCCTTTAGAATGGCTGCTTTTTACTAATTACTTTAAGCTACTTTTGCTGTATTATGTTTATTCTTTTTTTCCTTTATTAATACCCATAACGGTGATGCTATAAAGATTGATGAATATGCCCCTACTGCAATACCAATAAATAGTGGAAATGCAAATTCTCTTACACTTGGTACAAATATATTTACAGCCCCAATTATTATTAATGTTGTTAAAGATGTATTAATGGATCTTGATAAAGTTTGATTAATACTCTTATCAGCTATTTCAGTATAACTTGATCTTCTCATACCTTTTGCATTTTCTCTTATTCTGTCAAATACAACAATTGTATCATTGATTGAATAACCTACAATTGTAAGCATTGCTGCAATGAATGGAGTATTTACATTTATATCGAATACTAGATATACAGTTAGCGTTATAAGCACATCGTGTAATAAAGCAATGATTGCTGCAACACCAAAGGCAAGTTGGAATCTGATAGCTATATAAACAAGCATTGCTACACATGCTACTCCAACTGCAATTAATGACTTTCTAGTAAGTTCCTTACCAACAGCACCACCTATTTGATTTTGTTCTACCAATGCTGTATCGTCAAGTTCAAAAGTTTCTTCAATTTCATTTAAAAGCTCTGAACTTGTTGTTTCATCTAATACTGTTGATTTTATTTCGTACTGAGTATCATTAACAATCTTACAAGATGCAGATGAATCATATTTATTTATTATTTCATCTAGTGCTGCTGTATCAAGTTTTTCACCAAGCTCCACTTGAAGCTTAGTTCCACCTTTAAAGTCTATCCCAAAGTTTAACCCTCTAGTGAATAATAAAACTAATCCTACTAATATTACTGTAAGGGATATTGAAAACCATATTTTTTTCTTTTCTACAACTTTTATCATTTTCTTACCCCCTCTTTACTCTAAAGTGAGCTGGAGTCTTTAACAATCCCATGTTAACTCCTAATTTCATTAATGTCTTTGTTACAACTAATGCTGTAAACATACTTACCACTATACCAATCATTAATGTTACTGCAAACCCTTTTACAGTACCAGTTCCCATATAATAAAGAACCAAACCAGCTATTATAGTAGTGATATTTGAATCCACAATTGAAGATAATGCATTATGGAATCCTTTATCAACTGCTGTTTTTACTGATAAGCCTTTCTTTAATTCTTCTCTTATTCTTTCAAATATAAGTACGTTAGCGTCTACTGCCATACCAACTGTAAGCAGGAATGCTGCAATACCTGGTAATGTAAGTGCAACACCATTTTCTGAGAAGATAAAAAGTACTAATGTTGTATATAAAGTTAATGCCATAGAAGCAATAATTCCTGGAATTCTATAGTATGCAATCATGAATATGAATATAGCACCTATACCTATAGCTCCTGCTTTAATAGCATTAGGTAAAGCTTCTTCACCTAATTGCGCTCCAACATTGCTGATTGATGCAACTTCTATGCTTACTGGTAATGCCCCTGCATTGATTAAGCTTGCTAGTGTTTTAGCTTCTTCAACATCTGCACTACCTGATATTATGGCTTCACCATCTGTTATTGCTGATTGAACTGTTGGACTTGATATCATTTCATCATCCATATATATGCTTATGGTTTTGCCAATATTTGCAGCCGTTGCTTCTGCAAACTTTTCTTTACCTTCTTCATTAAGCTTTAATGATACTACAGGCTTATTATTTGAGTTATCCATAACTACACTTGCACTTTCAATATCTGAACCACTTATAACAACATTTCCTTCTGAATCTTTAAATGTTAATTCACCAGTAGCAGATAAACTGTCAACTAACTCCTTAGAATCATATTGACCAGGAATTTCTACCCTTATTCTGTTGTTTCCTTCTGTAGTAACTGCAGTTTCAGCAACTCCTAATTTATTAACTCTTAAATCAATTAATTCACGAGTTTTTTCTAAATCTTCTACACTGACATCTGCATCTTTTATTTCCATTAGCACAGATACTCCACCTTGTAAGTCTAGCCCCTTAGTAATGGTTTTTTCAAAGTTCTTAAATTCCCATCCACCTATTTCAAAACCTTTAAAGCCTGTAAATGCTAAAAAGGCTATAACAATAAAGGATAGTATAAACAATACTGTACTTCTGCCTTTTGTTTTCATGTTCTTCCCCCTCTGTTGCTTTCATATCACTTTAATTATATTATGTATATCTTATAATGGCAAGAAACATTAATACTTTATGGAATTTATAGACATTATATTCTGTAATATTTTAATTTTTTTATTTTTTATGTAACCCTGGCATGATAAAAAATTCCATCATATATAGTTATATCAAATATACCTATATAATAATGGAATTTATAATAATTTAAGATAAATTATAGCTAACTTTTAACTAAACGCTAAATAATAAATCTGTATAAGTTGGTAAAGGCCAATATTCTTTTCCTACTACTGTTTCAAGAGCATCAATATCCTCTCTTAAATCATCCATTGCTGCAACTACTTCAAACTTATAAGCATATGCTTGTTCATAACTTTCTTCAATCCCTTCAGCCTTAAGAAGAACATTTTCAAGGACTTTTACCTTTTCATCTGCACTATTTGTTAAAATACATACTTTTTCTAAAAGTTCATCCTGACAATTTAATCTAAGTGATAATCCTGTGGATTTCATTTCATTAATTCCTTTAGCTAATTTTCCTGCAAAGCTTATCACTGCTGGTAATATCTCTCTCTTAGTCATTTCAATCATAGTTAAAGCTTCAATATTAATTGTCTTACTATAGTTTTCAAGACTTATTTCATATCTTGAATGAACTTCTTCTCTTGTAAGCACATTGTGTTTTTCCAATACTTCAATATTTTTTTCATCTAATAATGACTTTATTGATTCCACTGTTGTTGTAATATTAGGAAGCCCTCTTCTTGCTGCTTCTTCAATCCAATCTTCAGAATAACCATTACCATTAAATATAATTCTCTTATGCTTCTTAACAGTTTCAATAATTATGTCATTAACTTCTGCTTCTACATCATGTGCTTTTTCAAGTCTATCAGCAAATTCTGAAAGTACTTCTGCTACTATAGCATTAAGAACAAAGTTTGGACCAGATATTGAACCTGATGATGGGCACATTCTAAATTCAAATTTATTTCCTGTAAATGCAAATGGCGAAGTCCTATTTCTATCTGTTGCATCTTTAGGAAGAGCTGGTAATGTTGAAACACCAATCCTTAACTTTTTATTTGTTGTTACAGCAAGCTCATCCCCATTTTCAATTTGTTCTAATATATTAGTAAGTTGTTCCCCTAAGAACATAGATACTATTGCCGGTGGCGCCTCATTAGCTCCAAGTCTATGATCATTACCTGCATTTGCTGCTGAAGCTCTTAAAAGTGGAGCATACTCATCAACGGCTTTAACTACTGCCACTAAGAATAATAGGAATTGTTCATTTGCTTCTGGTGACTTTCCAGGTTCTAAAAGATTTATTCCATCATCTGTTGCCATAGACCAGTTGTTATGCTTTCCTGAACCGTTAACTCCAGCAAAAGGTTTTTCATGTAAAAGACATACAAGTCCATGTCTTAATGCTACCTTTTTCATAACTTCCATTGTAAGTTGATTATGATCTGTTGATATATTAGTTGTTGTAAATACAGGTGCTAATTCGTGTTGTGCTGGTGCAACCTCGTTATGCTTAGTTTTAGCATATATTCCAAGTTTCCAAAGTTCTTCATCAACTTCTTTCATGTAATTTGATACTCTTTCTTTAATAGTTCCAAAATAATGATCTTCTAATTCTTGTCCCTTTGGAGCTTTAGCACCAAACAAAGTTCTTCCTGTAAGAATTAAATCTTTTCTTTGGTCATATAGTTTTTTATCAATTAAGAAATATTCTTGTTCTGGTCCTACTGTAGTAATAACTCTCTTACTTGTTGTATTACCTAATGCTCTAAGCACTCTTATGGCTTCTTTAGAAATGGCCTCCATTGATCTTAAAAGTGGTGTTTTCTTATCTAAAGCTTCACCATTATAAGAACAAAAAGCAGTTGGAATACAAAGTGTATCATCTTTTACAAAAGCAGGTGATGTACAATCCCATGCTGTATATCCTCTTGCTTCAAATGTTGCTCTTAAGCCACCAGAAGGAAATGAAGATGCATCAGGCTCACCCTTTATAAGCTCTTTACCTGAAAACTCTAATATAACTTCTCCATTACCAGTTGGATTGATAAATGCATCATGTTTTTCAGCTGTAATTCCAGTCATCGGTTGGAACCAATGAGTAAAATGTGTTGCCCCTTTTTCAATTGCCCAATCTTTCATTGCTGAAGCTACAACTTCTGCAACCGATAACTCTAATTCTTTTCCATCTTCAATAGTCTTCTTTAATGCTTTATAAGTAGCCTTTGGTAAACGCTCCTTCATTACAGAATCATTAAATACATTTGAACCAAATATTTCATTTAATCTACTCATTATAGTACCTCCATCCAAACAAAAAAGGCGTCCTCAAACATTTTAAATATCTATGTAAAAATAAGATATCTAAACATTTGAAAACGCCGTTGTCTTCTAAAATTTTATTCATTTAAATTATATTATTATAATATATCTTTATTTTCTTAATGTCAATGTATATTGTAAATTTTATTTTGTTTTTTATTACATTTTTTCATAAAAAATTATTTTTTTACTAAAATATACAAATATATTTATGCACCTAATTTATAGTAACTTAAATTTATTAAGTGCTATTCATCTAACTAAAGCCACTGTTTTTATATATTATTACAACTTACCTTGAACTATTTTACATATTTATCTAAGAAATTCTCTACACTTAACCAATACAATTCTGGATTAGTATAAGCAGCTCTTGCATGTGTTGCACCTTCTATTACAACCTTTTCCTTTTCAGCACTACATGCATCATATAATTTTTCTTGCATTTCAAAAGGTACGAAACTATCACTATCTCCATGAATAAATAATGTTGGTATGGATGTTTTCTTCACTTGCTTAATTGCCGAAGCATCGCTAATAAAGTATCCAGCCCTTATCTTACATATTATATCTGCAATATTCATCATTGGAAATTTTGGCAAATTAAATAATGTTTTTAACTGATATGCAAATTGATCCCATGCTGATGTATATCCACAATCTTCTACAACTGCTTTCACATTTGAAGGAAGCTTTTCACCTGAAACCATCATCACCGTTGCTGCTCCCATTGAAACACCAAACAATACTATTTCCGCTTTACCATCCTCTGCTATTATATACTCTATAAGATTAATGATATCATTTCTATCATCCCACCCCATACCTATATAATAACCTTCGCTTTCACCATGTGCCCTTAAATCAGGAATCATTACATTATATCCCATATCATAGAAATTCTCTGCATAAGAAGCCATATTAACCCCTTTAGATATATATCCATGAACTATTATTACCCACTTTCTACTGCTATACTTATTAATAATCTTATAATTATGAAGCTTAAATCCATCATCTGACCTTATATATACATCAGTATAACCTGATTCATTCTCCAGCCAATCTTTTTTCTTTTCACTACTTTTTCTTGGTTCCAAATTATTTTTGGGCGAATTAAAAACCCTATCTTTTAAAATATTAGGATTGACAGCAAGATTATATAAATAGTTGCCACCTATACCTAAAGCTAAGATTATAAACAATATTAATATAACAACAATAACCACAATTATTTTCTTCATATTATTTCTCCCTATCATTATATTGCAAAACTTAAATAATGATTACATTTTGAAATTTATTATGGCTATTATATATTAAAAATAAATTTTTTCATAGTATATCCTATTGTTTCTCCTGAACAATCATCTATATTAATTTCAAGGCTCAAAATTTTTTCTACTTGCTGTCTTTCAGCTTCTTGAATAAGATAAGCCCTTAAAATATTAGAATTGTTATAATCTTTTTTTCCTGCACCAACCCCTATTGCCTTTATTACATAAGATTCCGGCAGTGCTTCTTTGGTTTTTATGGCTGATGCAATTGCCATTCCTGTAGCAGTTATCATTTCTCCATCATTGGAAGTTATCTTTATTGGCATCTTATACTTAAGCACCATATTAGTTACTGCTGGCACTGGAATAGGAACAAACCCCTCTTGACATTCTACATGACCTTTACCTTCATATATTTCTGATATCACTACATCATTAATATTTAAATAATCTAAACATACAGCAACTGCTACTATATAAATAATTAATTCTACTACTCCAAATTCATCAAAATTCACTTGCTCAATTTCCACTCCTTGAGCTTTAGCTTCTGCTTCTGCCTCAATATAAAATATCTTCATTGCTAATTTCTTAGCATTTAATGTTATTTTAGATTCTTTAATTATCATAAAAACATCATTTAAATTTCTATGTACATGATGCCCTTCATCAATTATTACGTTAAAATCACAAGCTTCTACTCCATTTTTCTTTACTTTAGAAATCTTAATGGTATATCCATATATAGGTACAGACTCTAATGCTTCCTTTAAATATTTTAAATCTACCCCTAAGTCAATCAATGAAGCTACTGCCATATCTCCACTTATCCCTGAATAACATTCTAAATATAATATGTTATCTTTCATAAATTCATCACCTTCCACTTTACATCTTATTCCTTTTAGTCGCTTTAATTCCAAAAAATGTTTTCACAATATTTAATGGGTAATATTTACATATTATTGCCAATAAATAAAAAACTAATTATTACTAATAATAAATAGTAATAATATGATAGGATTTTTCTGCTATTACTTTTAGTTAATAAAATTTTATTGATTAATTAGAAACCATTATATATAATTAAACTACTAAATAATATGGAAAAATTATAGATTTTAATAATAATTATTATAAATTTCGTTAAGAATTGGAGATTATATGAGAACTAAAAAAAGCAAAGTAAAATTAATTCCGTTAGGCGGACTAGGCGAAATTGGGAAAAATATCACTGCAATTGAGTATGAAAATGAAATAATTGTAATTGATTGCGGTCTTTCTTTCCCTGACAATGAGATGTACGGAATAGACTTAGTGATTCCAGATATATCTTATCTTTTAGAAAATAGAGAAAAGGTTAAAGGTATCTTTATAACACATGGTCATGAAGACCATATAGGGGCGCTTCCATATATATTAAAGGAAATTAATGTTCCAGTTTATGCAAGTAAATTCACTTTAAGCCTTATCGAAAGCAAACTAATTGAGTTTAATATGGTATCAAGCTGCTCATTAAATGAAATCACTTTAAAGGAACCTATAAAAACAGAGCACTTTGCCTGCGAATTCATCAGAACATGTCACAGTATCGCTGATTCATGTTCATTAGCAATAACAACCCCTCAAGGTGTAATCTTCCATACTGGTGATTTCAAAATAGATTATACACCTGTAGATGGCGAAGTTATTGACTTACAACGTATATCTGAAATAGGTAAAAGACGTGTTCTTTTATTAATGGCTGATAGTACAAATGCCACAAGAGAAGGCTTTACTATTTCCGAGACTATAATTGGACAAAATCTTACAAGACTATTTAGAAATGCTAAAGGAAGAGTAATTGTTGCTACTTTCTCATCTAATGTACATAGAGTTCAACAAGTAATTAATTCTTCTATAACATATGGAAGAAAAGTTGCATTTAGTGGTAGAAGCATGGAGAAAATTTCACAAATTGCCATGGATTTAGGTTATTTAAAAGTTCCTAAAAACACCATTATCAAACTTGATGATATACATAAATATCCTTATAATAAGGTTACTATTATCACTACTGGAAGCCAAGGTGAACCAATGTCTGCATTATCAAGAATCGCCTCAGGCAACCATAAAAAAATAGCTTTAAAAGAAAAAGATTATATAATTATTTCTGCTTCACCTATTCCAGGAAATACAAAGCTTATCACAAAACTTATTGATGTGTTAATAAGCAAAGGTGCAGAAGTTATCTATGATGCCATGGAAGAAGTTCATGTATCTGGTCATGCATGTAGAGAAGAATTAAAACTTATCCATTCTCTAATAAAGCCAAAGTATTTCGTTCCTGTTCATGGTGAATACAGACATCTTAAAGAACATGCTGAACTGGCAAAATCTTTAGGCATGGATGAAAAGAATATCTTCCTTTTAGATAACGGTGATGTCCTTGAACTTACAGGTAAGAAAGCTGTAAAATCAAAATCTGTTCATACTGGAACAGTTTATGTTGATGGTAGCGGAGTTGGAGACGTAGGAAATATTGTATTAAGAGATAGAAAAGTATTATCACAAGATGGTATCCTTACTGCTGTTCTTGCAATAGATAAGGATGCAAAAGAAATCATTTCTGGACCTGATATAATTTCAAGAGGATTTGTCTATGTAAAAGACTCTAATGATTTATTAAACGAAGCCACTGATTTAATCAAAAGAGAAGTAGAGCATTGTTTAGATAACGATATTTTAGACTGGTATTCAATTAAGTCTAAAATCAAGAGTTCACTTGGACAGTTCCTATATACAAAGACTAAGAGAAAGCCTATGATAATTCCAGTAATTGTGGAAAAAGAACAATAAAATAAAGAAGTCATATCAAAATTTATTTTGATATGGCTTCTTTGTTATTAGATGCAAGTTTTAATTCTCTTTTATTGAGATACATATTTTTATCAGCTTTTTTATAAACTTCTTTCAATGATATAATTTCATCTTTTTTTCTTATAGCATATCCACATGAAGCTGATATTTTATATTTCTTATTATTTATTGTATTAAAGCTTAATATATTATTATTAAATTCTCGTATAATTTTTTTAACCTTAGTTACGTCATGTCCACTTACATCTCCCCCCATACGTCCAATAAATCCATATTTTTCAAAGGTTAATTTTAATATTTTTGCAAAATCACATAAAAGCTCATCTCCAACATTATGTCCCATTGTATCATTCACAATTTTAAAGTCATTTAAATCTATGGATATTATAGCCAAGTCTTCTTTGTAACCATTATCAATTCTAGTAAATATATAATTACATTTATTTCTATTAGCAATTTGATTTAATTAAAACTTTTTTAACTTCCTATTTTTAATTCTATATCTTTAAATTTACTTATTATCAAATTTCATATTGCCAAGTAAAGCTGCAAATGGATTATCCTCCATTGCTTCCTTTTCTGCTTCTTTTTTCATCTTAGCCATGATTCTTTGAGTTTCTCTTTTATCTACTTTTCCCTTTTTATCAAATCTTTTTTCAAAGGAAGATGCTTTTTCTCTAAAGTTACAATTAGTTCCTGTACAAACGTATATCTTTCCTTCGCCTTGTCCTCTAATTTCTAATTTCTTCTTACATTCAGGACATCTTGCATTGGTAATTCTAGATACACTTTCTCTATAACCACATTCTCTATCTTGGCAAACATTCATTGTGCCATTTTTACCTTTAACTTCTAATAGGTATTTACCACAGTTAGGGCATTTCTTACCTGTTTTATTATCATGAACAAATTTAGAATTAGCACTCTTAACATCTTCCACTAAAGCCACAGAGTAATTTTTCATATCTTTAATAAATCCATGATCATTTCTCTTACCTTTAGCTATTTCATCAAGCTGCTTTTCCCATTTAGCTGTTAAAAGTGGTGATTTTAAATCAGCTGGTACAAGCTCTATAAGTTGCTTTCCTTTTGAAGTAGGTACTATTTCTTTACCTTTCTTTTCTATAACAAAAGAATTAAATAGCTTTTCAATAATATCAGCTCTTGTGGCAACTGTTCCAAGACCACCTGTTTCACCTAAAGTCTTAGCTGCTTCTTTTCCTACATTAATATACTTATGAGGATTTTCCATAGCTGATAAAAGTGTAGCTTCGGTAAATCTTGCTGGTGGTTTAGTTTGACCAGTCTTTAATTCAACCTTAGTTAAACTAACTTTATCACCTTTATTTACTTTAGGAAGTACTTGCTCTTTTATATCATCTTCGCAGTTATCTTCTTCTAAATGATCATATAACTTTTTCCAACCCTTTGATTTAACCACTTTACCTTTAGCAATAAGTCTTTCACCTTCTACATTTGCTTCAATGATAGTTTGCACATATTCAAATGGTGGAAGCATTACGCTTAAGAATCTCTTCACCACTAAATCATAAATTTTTCTTTCTTCTGAAGAAAGTAATGCTAAATTTGGCTTTTGTTCTGTAGGAATAATGGCATGGTGATCGCTTACCTTAGAATTATCTACAAATCCCTTATGACCATTTATCTTAGTTTTTAATAGTGCATCAGCTGTGGCTCTATACTCACCAATGGCAATAGCTTTTAATCTATCTGGAATAGTTGCAACTATATCAGTGGTTATATATCTTGAATCAGTTCTTGGATAAGTTAATATCTTATAATTTTCATAAAGTCTTTGCATTATGCTTAAAGTTTGCTTTGCTGAATATCCCCATATCTTATTAGCATCTCTTTGAAGTTCAGTTAAATCATATAAAGCTGGTGAATATTTCTTTTTATTAGCTTCTACGATATTTACAATTTGTCCTTCAGCATTTCTTAGCTTACCTTCAATTTTCTTAACAAATTCTTCATTAAATATTCTTGAGTTATTATCGTTGTTAACCCATGATAATTTGTATCCATTGGCATTAGCCCCTAAAGTATAATATGTTTTAGGCTTAAAACTTCTAATTTCTTCTTCCCTATTTACTATCATGGCAAGTGTTGGAGATTGAACTCTACCTGCTGATAATTGAGCATTATGCTTACAAGTTAAGGCTCTAGTCACATTTAAACCTACTAACCAATCTGCCTCTGCTCTACAAACAGCTGCTTTATATAAATTGTCATAGTCACTGCCTGGCTTTAAGTTTTTAAAACCATCTAAGATAGCTTTATCAGTTTGTGATGAAATCCATAATCTCTTAAGCGGCTTATTAACTCCTGCCTTTTCAATAATCCATCTAGCTACAAGCTCTCCTTCTCTTCCTGCATCTGTGGCAATAACTATTTCACTAACATCGCCTCTATTCATAAGCTTTTTAACTTCATTATACTGTTTAGCAGTTTTTTTAAGTACAGTAAGCTTCATATGCTTTGGTAGCATTGGCAGTGTTTCCATCTTCCATTCTTTATATTTATTATCATATCCTTCTGGATCCATAAGTCCAACTAAGTGTCCCATTGCCCAAGTAACTATATACTTATTTCCTTCTATATATGAACCTTTATTTTGATTACACTTTAATACTCTTGCTAAATCTCTTCCTACTGAAGGTTTTTCAGCTAAAACTAATATTTTACTCATATTTTTACCTCTTCATTGTAGTTTTACTTTATTATATCATATAACATTTTATCAGTATTAATATCTTCTTCTGCGTCTATTTTTTCTATAGTCTGCATGTCTTCTTTCTCTAAATCTATAATCATATCTTTCTTTTTTAGAATCATTTATTATTTTACACATTCTACATCTATCACTTGGGTAATCCCAAGATAGCTTCTTACCACAACCTATACATACTCTTTCATGATCAAGAAGATTTGTTAAAAGTAATTCATTTATTTTATTTGCTGTATTTTCTTTTTCACTGCAAATAAATCTATTATTGATCATCATATTAAAATTCTTACCAAAGGAATAATTTAAATCCAGTGATTTATAATAACTTTCTAGCTCATCAAGCTCTTTTTTGGCACTGGCATTTTTCTTTAATGTTGGTTTCATTAAATTTACTGCACCAGCACTATACATCATGCAATATTCTTCCCACAAAGCAAAAACTGTTTTATTATTTTCTTCAAAGGGAATTGTTGCCATTTTAATAATATCCTCATTAGACACATCTATATCCAACTTTTTAAGCCTATTTAAAAGATAAATAATTCTTGTAATATCAGTTTTTTCATAGAAACCTTTTAATGACATAGAACTCCAAGTCTTTAATGCATCTATAATATCTATATCAATATTTATTAGTGATTCTGGAATACCAACATAACACTTTTCAATCTTCTTTGGCTTTGCTTTTAATGCATCTCTTATAAGATCAATGTCCT
>OOCW01001470.1_pt1 | contig 16537 bp, 7 predicted proteins | sample 1671201 | NCBI WGS metagenome assembly OOCW01 (sample SAMN06348132, study PRJEB24527) | human gut metagenome | biome: human gut; feature: ankylosing spondylitis patient; material: feces | host: Homo sapiens | place: China | collected 2015-10
AGTTTTTACCAGCCTAACAATTAGGCTGGCAAGCACACATTTTGGTGATGAGCCAAAAATAAATTATTAAATAAAAATAAATTATATTCTTATTTAATAATGATAAAAACATATTGAATAAAAGGTGTTGACAAATTCAGAAAATTGATTTATATTTATGTTCAATTGTTATCGAAAGTAAAATGATTTGTGTTGTGTTCCATTAAATAAAATTTTTAAAGTCAAGATTTGTACTCTAACAATTATTTTTTAGCTCTACCACTAAAAGATAAAGAGACAGTTTTGATTTTTTTACTATATATTTGAATTGGTAGGAGGAAATTTAATGGATAACTTCAAAAATCAAAATCCATACGAACCACAAGGGTTGTATGATCCTCGTTTTGAACATGATAACTGTGGAATTGGAGCAGTTGTAAATATTAAAGGGATTAAATCGCGTCAAGTTGTTGAGAATGCTCTTAGAATCGTTGAAAACCTAGAACATAGAGCAGGTAAAGATGCTGAAGGAAAAACAGGAGATGGTGTAGGTATCTTACTTCAAATCTCACACAACTTTTTCAGTAAAGAAGCTGAACGATTACACATAAAGATTGGTGAAGAGAGAGATTACGGAATTGGGATGTTCTTCTTCCCACAAAATGAATTGAAGAGGAATCAGGAAAAGAAATTATTTGAAGTCATTGTACAAAAAGAAGGTATGGAATTCTTAGGATGGAGAACAGTTCCTGTGAATCCAGATGTTCTTGGTCAAAAAGCGTTCGATAGTATGCCATGCATTATGCAAGGTTTTGTAAAAAGACCTAAAGACTGTGCAAAAGGCTTAGAATTTGATCGTAAACTTTATATTGCAAGAAGAGTATTTGAGCAAAGTAATGAAAGTACTTATGTTGTATCATTATCAAGCCGTACAATTGTGTATAAAGGGATGTTCTTAGTAGGACAATTACGTTCATTCTTCCAAGATCTTCAAAGTGAAGAGTATACTTCTGCTATTGCAACAGTACACTCTCGTTTTAGTACAAATACTAATCCAAGCTGGCAAAAGGCACATCCAAATCGCTTTATTGTACACAATGGAGAAATTAATACAATTACAGGTAACGTAGATAAAATGCTTGCACGTGAAGACAACATTAGTTGTGAAGCATTAAAGGATAATATGCATAAAATTGTGCCTATTATTAATACAGCAGGTTCAGACTCTGCAAGACTTGATAATACTTTAGAGTTCTTAGTTATGTCTGGTATGGAATTACCACTTGCTGTTATGATTCTAATTCCTGAACCATGGAATAATAACAAAGCTATGTCACAAGAAAAGAAAGATTTCTACCAATATTATGCAACTATGATGGAACCATGGGATGGGCCAGCATCTATTCTTTTCTCAGATGGTGATTTAATGGGGGCAATCCTAGATAGAAATGGACTTAGACCTTCTCGTTATTATATTACAGATGATGATCATTTAATTTTATCTTCTGAAGTAGGGGCTATTGATATTCCAACTGAAAAGGTTGTGAAAAAAGATAGACTTCGTCCAGGAAAAATGCTTTTAGTAGATACTGTTAAAGGTAAATTAATTGATGATGATGATTTAAAAACAGAGTATGCATGTCGCCAACCTTATGGAGAATGGTTAGATAAATATCTTGTAGAATTAAAACAATTACACATTCCTAATAAAAAGGTACAAGAATATAGCGAAGAGGAATTAAAACGCTTACAAAAAGCATTTGGTTATTCTTATGAAGATATTAGAACAAGTATTTTACCTATGGCAAAATCAGGAGCGGAACCAGTAGCAGCTATGGGGGCAGATAGTGCGCTTCCACCATTATCTAATACGAATCCACCATTATTCAGCTACTTCAAACAATTATTTGCACAAGTAACAAACCCTCCATTTGATGCAATTCGTGAAGAAATTGTTACATCTACTTGTGTTTATATAGGTGAAGACGGAAATATTCTAGAAGAAAAAGAAGATAACTGCCGTGTACTTAAAGTAAATAATCCTATTTTAACAAGTACTGATATGCTCAAGATTAAAACAATGAACGTACCAGGATTTAAGGTAGAAGTATTACCTATCACTTATTACAAAAATACATCTTTAGATAAAGCGATTGAACATTTATTTGTAATGGCAGATAAAGCACACCGTGATGGTGCAAATATCTTAATCCTTTCAGATAGAGGTGTAGATGAATATCACGTAGCTATTCCATCATTATTAGCTGTTTCAGCAATGCAACAACATTTAGTTTCTACTAAGAGAAGAACATCAGTTGCTATGATTTTAGAAAGTGCAGAACCAAGAGAAGTACATCACTTCGCAACATTACTTGGTTATGGTGCTTGTGCAATCAATCCATATCTTGCACAAGATACAATTAAAGATTTAATCAATCGTAAAGTATTAGATAAAGATTATTATGCTGCAGAATATGATTACAACAAATCTATTCTCAAAGGTATCGTAAAAATTGCATCTAAAATGGGTATTTCAACAATTCAGTCTTACCAAGGTTCAAAAATTTTCGAAGCTATGGGAATTAGTAAAGAAGTTATGGATAAATATTTCCCTGATACAGTAAGTAGAGTCGGTGGCATCACACTTGATGATATTAATAAACGTGTTCAAGAATTACATTCAAGTGCATTCGATCCATTAGGATTAGATGTAGATTCTGAAGTAGATAGTATCGGTAGCCACAAATTAAGAAGTGGCAAAGAAGAGCATTTATATAATCCTGAAACAATTCATTTACTTCAAAATGCTACAAGAACAGGAGATTATGAGACTTTCAAAGAATTCTCTAATGCAATTCATAAAGAAAATAGAACATTAAACCTTAGAAGTATGTTAGACTTCAACTTCCCAGAAGATGGCGGTATCCCAATTGAACAAGTTGAAAGCGTAGAATCGATTGTAAAGCGTTTCAAAACAGGGGCAATGTCTTATGGTTCTATTTCTAAAGAAGCCCATGAAACGATGGCAATTGCTATGAACAGAATTGGTGGTAAATCTAATAGTGGTGAGGGTGGAGAAGACCCTGAAAGACTTAGAGATAAAGAAAGATGTTCTGCTATTAAACAAGTTGCATCAGGTCGTTTTGGTGTAACTTCAGAATACCTTGTTAATGCAAAAGAAATTCAAATCAAGATGGCACAAGGAGCAAAACCAGGAGAAGGTGGTCAACTTCCAGCAGGTAAAGTATATCCTTGGATTGCAAAAACAAGACATTCAACACCAGGTGTGGCACTTATTTCACCACCACCACATCATGATATTTATTCAATTGAAGATTTAGCTCAACTTATTTATGACCTTAAAAATGCAAATAAAGATGCACGTATCTCAGTAAAACTTGTATCTGAAGCAGGTGTCGGAACTGTAGCTGCTGGTGTAGCAAAAGCTGGAGCTGGCGTTATCCTTATTTCTGGATTTGATGGTGGTACAGGGGCAGCACCTAGAAATTCAATCTATAATGCAGGTCTTCCATGGGAATTAGGTCTCGCAGAAACACACCAAAACTTAATTATGAATGGTCTTCGTTCTAAAGTTGTCATTGAAGCTGACGGTAAACTTTTAACTGGTAGAGATGTAGCAGTGGCAGCACTTCTCGGGGCAGAAGAATTTGGATTTGCTACAGCACCACTTATTACAATGGGTTGTGTTATGATGAGAGTATGTAACTTAGATACATGTCCAGTGGGAATTGCAACTCAAAACCCTGAACTTAGAAAGAAATTCACTGGAAAACCTGAGTATGTTATTAATTTCATGTATTTCGTAGCACAAGAGCTCCGTGAATATATGGCTAAACTTGGTGTTCGCACTGTAAATGAACTTGTAGGAAGAACAGATTTACTCAATATCAAAGCATTTGAACATAATATGAAAGCATCTAAGATGGATCTTAGTTGTATCGTAAATAATCCATTTGTAAATGAAGATGTACCAAGAACATTTAATCCAAAAGATATTTACAACTTTGAATTAGAAAATACAATTGATGAAAGAGTCATTATGACAAGAATGCAAAGTGCACTTCGTCATAAACAACCTAAAAAAATTGAAATTGATGTTAAAAATGTTGATCGTACAGTTGGTACAATCTTTGGCTCAGAAATTACTAAAGCATTTGGTACTTCATTAGAAGAAGATACTTATGTAGTTAAATGTAATGGTAGTGGAGGACAAAGTTTTGGAGCTTTCATTCCAAAAGGTTTAACATTAGAACTTGTAGGAGATAGTAATGACTATTTCGGAAAAGGTTTATCAGGTGGTAAATTAATCGTTTACCCACCTAAAAATGCTAAATTTAAACAAGATGAAAATATCATCATTGGTAACGTTGCAATGTATGGGGCAACAAGTGGTAAGGCCTTTATCAATGGTATAGCAGGAGAACGTTTCTGTGTCAGAAACTCAGGAGCTTATGCAGTTGTTGAAGGTGTAGGCGACCATGGATGTGAATATATGACAGGTGGTAGAGTTGTGGTACTTGGAAAAACAGGTAAAAACTTTGCTGCTGGTATGAGTGGTGGAATCGCTTACGTGCTTGATGAAGATAGAGATTTATATAAGAAACTTAATAAAGAATTAGTTTCACTTAATGAAGTAACAGAAAAATACGATATTCTTGAGCTTAAACAAATGATTCAGGAACATGTTACAGCAACTAATTCTGAAAAAGGTAAGGAAGTTTTAGAACACTTTGCAGATTACTTACCTAAATTTAAGAAAATCTTACCACATGACTATGCACGCATGAGACAAACCATTTTAGAAATGGAAGAAAAGGGCATGGGTCTTGAACAAGCACAAATTGAAGCATTCTTTGCTAATACTAAGAAATAGGGGGAGCCAAAATGGGAAAACCAACGGGATTTATGGAATATAACAGAGCGACCAGCACATGCGAAGCGCCTATTGATAGAATAAATAATTTTAATGAGTTTCACACACCATTATCAAGAAAGAAACAACAAGAACAAGGTGCAAGATGTATGGCATGTGGTGTACCATTTTGCCAGTCAGGTCAGCCAATTAAAGGAATGGTAATAGGGTGTCCACTTAATAACCTTATACCAGAATGGAATGATTTGGTATTTAATGGACAATGGGAAGAAGCAGCAAGAAGACTTCTACTTACAAATAATTTCCCAGAGTTTACATCTAGAGTGTGCCCAGCACTTTGTGAAAAAGCTTGTACATGCGGATTAAATGGAGATGCAGTTTCTGTTAGAGAAAATGAAAATGCCATCATTGAAAACGCATTTGAAGTAGGCCTCATCAAACCTCATAGACCATCTGTAAGAACAGGAAAACATGTTGCTATCGTCGGTTCAGGTCCATCAGGACTTGCAGCTGCGGCGCAGCTTAATAAAAGAGGACACTTAGTAACAGTATTTGAACGTGAAGATCGATTAGGTGGACTTCTCATGTATGGTATTCCAAACATGAAGATTGAAAAAAGCATTATTGAAAGACGTATTGATATCATGTCACAAGAAGGCATCAAATTTATCACAAACACAGATATCGGTAAGAGGCAAAAAGCAAGCAAGCTCTTAAAAGACTTTGATGCAGTTATTTTAGCTTGTGGTGCTTCAAATCCTAGAGATATCAATGTACCAGGAAGAGATGCGAAAGGCATTTACTTTGCAGTAGATTTCTTAAAATCAACAACTAAGAGTCTCTTAAGATCAGAACTTAAAGATGGTGATTTCATTAATACCAAAGATAAGAATGTAGTAGTTATTGGTGGTGGAGACACTGGAAATGACTGCGTAGGAACATCTATTAGACATGGTTGTAAATCAGTTGTACAAATTGAAATGATGCCTAAATTACCAGACCAAAGAGCTGAAAGCAATCCATGGCCACAATGGCCAATGGTTTGTAAAACAGACTATGGTCAAGAAGAAGCTATCGCAGTATTTGGAAATGATCCAAGAATTTATGAAACAACTGTTAAAGAGTTTATTAAAAATGAAGCTGGCGAATTAAAAGCCGTTAAAGTTGTTAAAGTGAAGTTTGTAACAGATCCTGAAACAGGTAGACGCCAAATGCAAGAAGTAGAAGGCACAGAAAAAATCATCGATGCAGATATTGTTTTAATTGCAGCAGGATTCCTTGGTGCTCAAAGCTATGTAACAGAAAGTTTCGGTGTTGATGTAAATGCTAGAACAAATGTAGCTACAGAACCTGGAAGTTACCAAACAAGTGTAGAAAAAGTATTTACAGCAGGAGATATGCATAGAGGTCAATCTTTAGTTGTTTGGGCTATACGTGAAGGTAGAGAAGTGGCTAAAGCTGTAGATGAATACTTAATGGGATACACCAATTTAAGATAAGAGTTCAAAATTACTATGAGAGTAGGGGATACCCTCTACTTTCATAGTAATTTATTCAAGCTTTTTAAAGAATAAAATAAAATATCGTACATATAATACCAATATGCTTATATAGACGGGCAATGAGTAATAAAATTAAATAAAAATATAAAAAAATTAATAAAAATGTTGAAATTATAGCACATGCGATATATAATAGGCATAACAAAATAATGAGGTGTAGCAAAGACGCTAACTATATTCTGTATATCTAGCTAGATATACAGGTAGTTAGCGTCTTTTTTGTTACTCAAATTATTTTAGGTATGCACTATCTGGGTAGAGATAGTGCAAGAACATAACACAGATAACTTTTGAAAACAATTGATGGAGTATTTAGTTAGTAAAAAATAGGAGTAATAGAGAGTAGGTAGGTGATAGACGTTGTTAGATACAGATTTAATTAGCTATTTGGCAAACCTTTCAAAAATTGAAATTGAGGATGCCGAGAAAGAAAAACTAGTATCTGAAATGAGTGCCATAGTAGAACTAATGGATGCCATGAATGAAGTTACTATTGAAGATGATCTTAATCTTAATGGTGAAGGAATTCCACTTAGTAACTTAAGGGAAGACGAAGTGGTAGAGTCTTTTGATAGAGAATTAGTCCTTGCTAATGCTTCTCATAAAAAAGATGGATTTTTCGTAGTACCAAAGATTATGGAGTAATTAGTGTGAGGAGGAAGAGTATGGCACTATGTGATATGGGCATCTTAGAGCTCAGACAGATGTTAGATAACAAAGAAATTTCATCAGTAGAATTAACACAATATTACCTAGATAGAATTAGAGAGTTAGACAGTAAAGTTGAAAGTTACATTACAGTTTGTGATGAAGAAGCAATGATAGCAGCAAAAAAAGCTGATGAAGTTATTGCTTCAGGAAATACAAAGATGTTAACAGGTATTCCTATAGGGGTTAAAGATAATATTTGTACAAAAGATATTTTAACAACCTGTGCATCTAAAATGCTTTATAATTTTATCCCACCTTATAATGCAACAGCCATTGAAAAGATTAAAGGCCAAGATGCTGTGATCTTAGGAAAACTTAATATGGATGAGTTCGCAATGGGTGGTTCAACCCAGACCTCTTATTACAAAAAAACTAAAAACCCTTACGATATTACAAGAGTTCCAGGAGGATCTTCTGGAGGAAGTGCAGCAGCAATGGCTGCGAAACTTGCAGTTGTAACATTAGGGTCAGATACAGGTGGTTCAATTAGACAACCAGCTGCATTTTGTGGAGTAACTGGTATGAAACCAAGCTATGGAGCTGTTTCAAGATATGGCTTAGTAGCTTTCGGCAGTTCTTTAGATCAAATCGGTCCACTTGCTAAAAATAGTAGAGAATGTGCAGAGGTTTTAAATGTGATCTCAGGAAGAGATATTCATGATGGCACATCTTCTAGAAGACAAATTGATTTTACAAGTGAATTAGAGTGTGAAATAAAGGGACTAAAAATAGCCTTACCAAAAGAATTCTTTGGTGAAGGTATTGATGAAGAAATCAAGCAGGCTGTTCTTGCAGCAGTTAAGAAGTATGAAGAAATGGGTGCACAAATAGTGGAGGTATCAATGCCTAGCTTAAAATATGCAATCCCAACATATTATCTTCTTTCATCTGCAGAAGCAAGTTCAAACCTTTCAAGATATGATGGTATCAAATTTGGATACTGTACGCCTAAAGCTAAAACTTATGAAGAACGTATTATGCGTACACGTAAAGAAGGCTTTGGAGATGAGGTAAAGAGAAGAATTCTTCTTGGAACATATGCACTTTCAAGTGGATACTATGATGCTTATTATAAAAAGGCACTTTACCTTAGAGAAAAGATTAAAGCAGAATATGCTAAAATCTTTGAAAGCTGTGATGTAATGATTACACCAACAGCACCTACAACAGCTTATAAAATCGGAGATAGCTATAATGATCCAGTGAAAATGTATTTAGCTGATATTTGTACAGTTACAGTAAATATTGCTGGATTACCCGCCGTAAATACAACATGCGGTTATGATAAAGACAATATGCCGATTGGTATGTCTATAGTAGGTAAAGCTTTTGATGATGCTAAGGTTCTTGGAGTAGCCAATGCATTTGAGAAAAACTTTATGAGTATAAATCCAAGTTTATAGAAAGAGTAGGTGGCGAAGATGAGTCGTTATATTCCAGTAATCGGACTTGAAGTCCATGCCCAACTCCTTACTAAAACGAAGATTTTCTGTTCTTGTGAGGTAGACTTTGGGGGTGAACAAAATACACGTTGTTGTCCTGTATGCACAGGGCTTCCAGGAACATTACCTGTTTTAAATAAGCAAGTAGTGAAATATGGTGTAAAAGCAGCCCTTGCACTTAATTGCAGTGTGGGACAATATACAAAGATTGATAGAAAGAATTATTTTTATCCTGACTTACCTAAAGCTTATCAAATCTCACAATTTGATTTGCCAGTAGTAAAAGCAGGAAAAATCAAAATAGAAACTGAAGATGGTGAGAAATACGTTCGTATACATCATGCGCATATTGAAGAGGATGCCGGTAAGTTAATCCATGATAACATTGAAAATACAAGTTTAGCGGATTATAACCGTTGTGGTGTACCACTTCTTGAAATTGTATCGCAGCCAGATATGTCTTCCGCAGAAGAAGCTAGAGCTTATTTAGAAAAAATAGCAGGCTTACTTCAATACGCAGGTGTAAGTTTATGCCGAATGGAAGAAGGTTCATTAAGAGCTGATGTTAACGTTTCGATTAAACGTCCAGATGCAACTAAGCTTGGTACGAAGGTAGAAATTAAAAACTTAAACTCACTTAAGGCAATTGTAAGAGCTATTGATTATGAAATTGAAAGACAGACAAAAATCCTAGATGCAGGAGATGTAGTCATTCAAGAAACGAGAAAGTTCAATGATAACAGAGGTATTACACAATCTATGCGTTCTAAAGAAAATGCACATGATTACAGATACTTTAAAGAACCAGATGTTATTCCGGTTGTTATCTCAGACGAAGATATCGCAGAAATCAAGGCTACAATGCCAGTATTAATCGATGAAAGATTAGACATTTACACAGGAAAATATGCACTTAGCAAAGCAGATGCAAAAATACTTGTAGCAGACAAAAGTATATCTGATTTCTATGATGAAGCAGTTAAATATTACAATAACTATAAACAGGTGGCCAACTTCGTTATAGCAGAATTATTAAGATACATTAATGAAGGTGAATTAGATAGTCATCAAATTCCATTCTCTCCAGAGGCATTTGCAAAACTTGTGAAAATGATAGAAGAAGATGTGGTCAACCGTAATAATGGTAAGACAATCTTAAAATTCATGGTAGATGGTGCAAAAGATCCTGAAGAAATAGCAAAAGAACAAGGCTTCTTAATGAATAACAACGCTGATGAAATTGTAGAAGTAGTAGATAGCGTTGTAAAAGAATTTACCAGTGAGGTAGAAGGTTACCTTGCAGGTAAAGAGAAGTTATTTGGATTCTTAATGGGACAATGTACAAAACGTTTAGCAGGTAGAGCAAATCCTAAGAAAATTAAAGAAACACTTGAAGCAGCATTAAATAAGCTTAAGTAGTTTTGAAATAAGAATTTTAAAGCTAAAACTAAAGTATTTAGAAAGGAGAGAGAAGATGGAAACGATTAGTGGCAAAGGTATTAAACAGCAAATAGATTTTAAAAGTTTAAAAAGCCAACCAGGCGAAAAATTAACCGTTGAAGCCTGTATCCATAAAGTCCGAAAAATGAGTGGATTTGCCTTTGTACTTCTTAGAACTGGTCAGTATGTTATACAGTCAGTTTATGAAGAAGAAAAATGTAAAGATTCACTTGATGATATAAAAGAAGGCTGTTATGTTAGAGCAACTGGTGAAATCAGACCAGATGAAAGAGCAGGATTAGGTTTTGAATTAGGTTTATTAGAAATACAAGTTTTAAGTAAGCCAGCAGCTGATTATCCATTAAATGTATCACATAAAAAAATAGGATGTGGACTTGAGGCAAACTTAGATAATCGTTCAGTTGCTTTAAGAAATCCTTATGAAAGAGCAATCTTTAAAGTACAAGAAGGTGTTGTTTCTGGATTTCGTGAATTTATGGAGAGCCAAGGATTTACACAAGTTCATACGCCTAAAATTGTAGCAGCAGGAGCAGAAGGTGGCGCAAATATATTTAAATTAGATTATTTTAATCAAGATGCTTATTTAGCACAAAGTCCTCAATTTTATAAACAAACTTGCGTGGCATTCTTTGATAGAGTATTTGAAATTGCACCAGTGTATCGCGCTGAAAAGCATAATACTTCAAGACATCTCAATGAGTACATTGGACTAGATTTTGAGATGGGGTTCATTGATAGTATGAATGATGTTATGGAAATGGAAACAGCAATGCTTAAATATTTAGTTTCCTATTTAGATAAAAATTGTAGTGAGTACCTTGAAATATTAGGTGCCACACTACCAACAATTGATACAATCCCAACTATTACTTTTTCTGAAGCATTAGAGTTCATTAAGGGTAGGGGTGGTAAAAATAAATACGATTTAGAGCCGGAGGATGAAGTATTACTTTGTGAATATGCTAAAGAACATTGGCATAGTGACTTCTTATTTATTACACATTTCCCAGCTTCTAAACGACCATTTTATGCAATGAATGATAAAGAAGATCCTAGATTTGCTTTAAGCTTTGATTTACTTTTCAAAGGCTTAGAAATCACCACAGGTGGTCAGCGTATACATGATTATGAAGAACAGGTTAATAAAATGAAGGAAATGGGAATGGACCCAGAAGACTTCAAACATTATCTTAATATTCATAAATATGGCATGCCACCACATGGCGGTTTAGGAATAGGTTTGGAAAGACTCACCATGAAACTTTTGGATTTACAGAATGTTAGGCAAGCAAGTATGTTCCCAAGGGATGTACACCGATTAGAACCTTAAAGATTAAAGTGTTTGTATGTAATAGTAAATATATATATTTTTTGAGGAGGATTTAGTGATGACAAAAGTAAATGAAATTTTTGGATGCAATGTATTTAATGAAGCAGTAATGCAAGAAAGGTTACCTAAAAATGTATATAAGGCACTTAGAAAGACAATGGCTGAAGGTAAAGAAATAGATGCATCAATTGCAGATGTTGTAGCAAGTGCGATGAAAGACTGGGCACTTGAAAAAGGTGCAACACATTATACACACTGGTTCCAACCAATGACAGGGATTACTGCTGAAAAACATGATGCATTTATCTCACCAACAGGTGATGGTAAAGTAATCTTAGAGTTCTCAGGTAAAGAACTTATTAAAGGGGAGCCAGATGCATCTTCATTCCCATCTGGTGGTCTTCGTGCAACATTCGAAGCACGTGGTTATACAACATGGGACCCAACATCTTATGCATTTGTAAAAGATGGTACATTATATATCCCAACAGCATTTGGTTCATATGGTGGAGAAGTGCTTGATAAGAAAACACCACTTCTTCGTTCAATGGAAGCACTTAATAAGCAAGCAATTAGAATTCTTAATAAATTTGGTAAATCAGTTACAAGAGTAACAACAACGGTTGGACCAGAACAAGAATATTTCTTAGTAGATAAAGAAATGTATGCAAAACGTAAAGACCTTATCTTAACAGGTAGAACACTTTTTGGTGCTAAACCAGCTAAAGGCCAAGAACTTGAAGATCACTACTTTGGTAACATTAGAACAAGAGTAGCTGAATATATGAAAGATTTAGATGAAGAACTTTGGAAACTTGGTATCTTAGCTAAAACAAAACACAATGAAGTAGCACCAGCTCAACATGAACTTGCTCCAATTTTTGGAACAACTAATCTTGCTACTGACCATAATCAACTTACAATGGAAATTATGAAAAAAGTAGCTGAGAAACATGGCCTCGTATGTTTACTTCATGAAAAACCATTTGCAGGTGTTAATGGTTCAGGTAAACACAATAACTGGTCAATGTCTACAAGTGATGGTGAAAATCTTCTTGAACCAGGTAAATCACCTAAAGATAATACACAGTTCTTATTATTCTTATCAGCAGTTATTAAAGCTGTAGATGAATATGCAGATCTTTTAAGAGTATCTGTTGCAAGTGCAGGAAATGATCACAGACTTGGTGCAAATGAAGCACCACCAGCAATTATTTCTATGTTCTTAGGTGATGAACTTACAGACATTCTTGAAAGTATTGAAAAAGGTGAAGAAGCACATGAAGTAACTAAAACTTATATGGAAACAGGTGTACTTGCACTTCCTAAATTTGCAAAAGATACAACTGACCGTAATAGAACATCTCCATTTGCTTTCACAGGAAATAAATTTGAATTCCGTTCATTAGGTTCTACAGCATCTATTGCTGGACCAAACATTGTACTTAATACAATTGTTGCAGAAGAACTTGAACAATTTGCAGATAGATTAGATCAGGCAACAGATATTACAGCAGAAGTTCTTGCTATCGTAAAAGAAACAATGGCAGAACACAAACGTATTATCTTTAATGGCAACAACTATAGTGATGAATGGGTTGAAGAAGCTGCAAGACGTGGCCTTCCAAATCTTAAAACATCTGTTGATGCAATTCCACAATTTGCATCAGAAAAGAGTATTGCTTTATTTGAAAAACACGGTATCTTCTCAAGAACAGAAGTAGAATCTCGTACAGATATTTTATTAGAAGGTTATGCTAAAGTTATCAATATCGAAGCATTAACAATGTTAGATATGGCTAAAAAAGAGATTTTACCAGCTGTATTAAAATACAACAAAGAAGTATTTGAAACATTAAAAGCAAAACAAGAACTTGGCTTAAATATAAGTGTAGAAAAAGAACAATCATATGCAACTAAATTATCAAATCTTACAGAATCATTAATGAGTAAGATTGATGAATTAGATCAAGTATTACTTGATGCTAGAAATCATGAAGAAGTATTTGATCATGCTAAATTCTATAGAGAATATGTATTTGAAAGCATGCAAACACTTCGTATGGTAGCAGATGAATTAGAAACAATGGTATCTGCAACTGAATGGCCATTTCCAACATACGTAGACCTACTCTTCTACGTATAATCACATAGATACTCCAAAAAAAGGCGCCGCTACTCCCGGCGTCTTTTTTTTGCTGGGAGGTGCGGGAAATTGGGGAGTGTGTTTCTACGGGGCTACGACTACGTATTTCTATAAATCTAAGCTCATTTTTCAAATGAACGCATGAACTCGCTTCGCTCAAACAGCATGCTAAAGGCCATTTGAAAAATTCGCTAAGATTTATGTACGAAATACTCCGCAAGTAGTCCCTCCGAAACATACTCCCCAATTTCCCTACTACCACGCAAAAACATAAAGACTTCGTGATAGCTTACTTGGGCGAAGGAGGGAGGGAAGAATACTGAAGGAATAAGGTTAACTTAAAGGATGAACTTAGGGGAAATGCGCTCGCGTTGCCGCGCAGGCTGTTAGTGAGGGAGCATGCTAAAAGCTATTAAAAAAATTCGCTAAGATTTATATACGAAATACTCCGCAAGTCACCCCTCCGAAACACACTCCCCAATTTCCCTACTGCGACGCAAAAGAAAAAGACTTTGTAAGTGGCTTACTGGGCGAAGGGGGGAGGGAAGATTACTGGGGGGAGAAGGTTAACTTTGAGGTAGGACTTGAGGGAATTGCGCTCGCGTTGCCGCGCGACTGTTTAGTAAGAACTTTATGTTAAGGGCCATTTGAAAAATTCGCTAAGATTTATGTACGAAATACTCCGCAAGTCGCACCTCCGGAATATCCCCATCCCAATTTCCCTACTGCAACGAAAAAGATAAAGACTTCGTGAGTGGCTTGCTGAGCGAAGAGGGGAAGGTGGAAACATTACTGCAGTGCTCTGACAGCGTATTTCTATAAATCTAAGCTCATTTTTTTAATGAACGCATGAACTCACTTCGCTAACGCAGCGCTCGGTTCATCGCGCTGTTCAAACAGCATGCTAAAAGCCATTAAAAAAATTCGCTAAGATTTAAGACGAAATACTCCGTAAGTCGCTCCTCCGAAACATACTCCCCAATTTCCCTACTGCGACGCAAAAGATAAAGACTGCGTGAGTGGCTTGATGGGCGAAGGGGGAGGAAAGATAACTGAACGGAGGAAGTTAACTTTAAGGCAGAGCTTGCGGGAGATGCGCTCGCCTTGCCGCGCGATGAGCTGAGGGGAATAGCTAAGAAATTAGTTTGTTTTGCTGTGCAATATGGAAGTTGGAATTGGATTATTTGAGTAAATGAGAAAATTTATCAATAAAGCGTTACAAATGATACGGAAATGTGTTATAGTTTATAGTAACATACTTGTAATGATAATCATTATTAAAGAGGCGATACTATGTATAGTGATACTAAATACAAAGTAGGAATTGACATTGGTTATTCAACATTTAAGTATGTGATATTAGATAATGACAATAATCTTATTAAAAAGGAGTACTTTTTCCATAAGGGAAAGGTTGAAATATATTATAATAAATTAATTAAGGAGCTAGAGGCTTTAGGGGATAAGCGATTCGTTATAGGGATTGTTGGGAACTTGGCTTCTAGGTTAGCACTTCATAAGAGGTATGGAGTGAATAATATTGTGGCCTTAGTTGAAGGGGCTAAGTATAAGAATAAAGATGTGAAATCGATTATTGAAGTTGGGGCTCAGGATACACAGTTTGTGAATCAGATTAGTGAGAAGTCTCCAAGTGAATTGAGATTTTATACGAATAGTAGCTGTGCTTCTGGGACAGGAGCTTTCTTGGAGGAGCAGGCGACTAGATTGGGTATTAATATAGAAGATTTATCTGAACATGTAAGTAAGGCGACGAGTATTCCAAGAATTGCTGGTAGATGTAGTGTGTTCTCGAAGACGGATATGATCCATCATATGCAAGATGGTGTGGAGATTAATGATATTTTGCTAGGTTTATGTTATGCCTTAGTAAGAAATTATAAATCTAATGTTATTCAGAAACATGAAATCCAAAAACCGGTCTTATTTGCTGGTGGTGTGATGCATAATGAGGGGGTTTTACGTGCCCTTAAGGATGTGCTTAAGCTTGATGATGAGGATATTATTTTAGATGAAGATCATGATTTCATAGGATGTTATGGTGCATGCAAGGTAGCAGAGTGTCAGAAGTACTATGCTCCGAAATCAGAGTTAGAAGTAATTCAAGTTGTGAAGAGTACAGCAGGAAAAAAAACTATTTTTGAACCACTTAAAGCTTTTGGTGAAGGGGATGCGCTTGATAAGCATCTTTGTAAATCGAAGGCGAGAGAAGGATATTTAGGAATAGATATTGGTTCAACGAGTGTGAATTTAGTTGTGGTAGATAAAGATAATGAAGTGATTGATTATATCTATACCAAAACAGATGGAAGACCTAAAGAAGTTGTATTACAAGGGATGGAAACATTACGTCAGAGGCTTGGTGAGGACTTTAAGTTTAAAGGAATCGGAACGACTGGTTCTGGACGCGTAATGATTGGCAAACTTATAGGTGCGGATTTTGTGGTGAATGAAATTACAGCACAAGCAAAAGGTGCGACAGTTGTTGAACAAGGTGTAGATACAATTTTTGAAATCGGTGGTCAAGATTCAAAATACATTTACATACACAAGGGAATCGTTAATAACTTTGAAATGAATAAAATCTGTGCGGCAGGTACAGGTGCTTTCATTGAAGAACAAGTTAAAAAGCTTGGTATTCAAGTTACTGAATTTGGAGAATATGCACTTAAGGGGGAAAATCCCGTTAACTTAGGTGACCGCTGTACAGTATTTATTGAAGGTAATATTGGAAAGGCCATTGCAGAGGGTGAAAATACAAATGATATTTGTGCTGGACTTGCTTATTCAATCGTAAAGAATTACTTAAATCGTGTTGTAGGAAATCGTAAGATTGGAAATAAGATTTTATTACAAGGTGGAATTGCGCATAATCAAGGCGCATTAAATGCCTTTAGAGCATTATTAGGTAAAGAAGTAATGGTACCACCATTCTTTAGTGTAACAGGTGCTTTAGGAATGGCAGTTCTTACAAAAGAACATTTACAAGAACGT
>OOCW01001475.1_pt1 | contig 16467 bp, 12 predicted proteins | sample 1671201 | NCBI WGS metagenome assembly OOCW01 (sample SAMN06348132, study PRJEB24527) | human gut metagenome | biome: human gut; feature: ankylosing spondylitis patient; material: feces | host: Homo sapiens | place: China | collected 2015-10
GTTGTTTACCTGCTCAGACTAATCATTATCTGAATATCTGGCTTGGTTTGTTTGTGTTTAATTCTTAAAGAATTAATTTATTGTTAACCTACTGTTTAATTTTCAAAGTTCTTATTTGCTTGTTTCAGCTTCTTTATTTTATCAAAGCTGTTTTTCTTTGTCAACTACTTTTTTCAGAAGTTTTTTCTGAGTTTTCGTAGCTGTTTGTCCTCATCTCAAGGACAAGTATAATTCTATCATCAGCAAAATATAATGTCAACTATTTTTTTATATTTTTATTATTTACTTTTTTTACACAATTATGCATCATAAATAATTACAGTTTATAAAGTTTCATAATTAAATACTAAAAAAGCTGTAAGATTCTTATGCTTACAGCTTTTCATAAAATAAATATTTATAAAAATAATATAATATCCTATTTCTATAATAATAATATATAAGAATTATAAACTCCTAATATATTCTCTATATCATTTATTTATAATAAGAATATAGCAACTATAGTTGTTACTACAAATCCTACAATAATAGGTATAAAATTTCTCTTGGCTAATTCTATTGGACTTACACCACAAATAGCTGCTGCTGCAACAACTGACCAAGGAACTAAACATCCGCCTCCTACCCATATAGCCGCTATTTGACCTAGTGCCGTAAGAACTGCAATATTCACATGAATTGCATTACCAAATACTAAAGCTAGTGACCCTGCCAAAGACATACCCGAAAATCCAGACCCATCAAGTCCTGTTATTGCACCAACAACTGTTTCTATACCAGCTGCTGCTACTTTATTAAATGGTACTGCATTTGATAATGCCATTCCTATATCAGCTAACAATCCTTGAGAACCTTTTGCTAAAACATCTCCAAATACCGCTGTCACAGGTGCATCTCCTAAATAAAAGAATGCAGCTATTGGTATTATTACTGCAAATATACTTATAGCAAATCCAAATCCATGAATTATATGTTGAGCTACTTTGTCTAAACATTCCTTTGGACTACTTAATGCATCAACGAACATTAATAAGATTACTGATGTTCCACCAAGTAAAGCTGTTGCATCTCCACCTTTTAAATCAAACATATACATTCCTACTATATCTAATATAAACGCTACTGCGACAACAAATACTGATATCTTCGCTTTTGGTCCAACTTCTTTTACTTCCATTTCTGTTTCTCTTGCAACTGCTAATTCTTGTTCAAAGACACCATTTTTCATATCTCTCCTTAACATATAAAATGCTACTGATATTGTTACTATTGCCATAACCCAAAATAGTGGCATACCTTCTTTCATTACTGATTCTACAGGTATACCCGCTGCTCCTGCTGTTATACTTGGCGCACCTTGTATAACAAAGTCAGTTGATAAAGCTAACCCATGGCCGAATAAGTTAATAGCTACAGCCAATCCCATAGCTGGCAGTCCTGATCGAATTGCAATTGGTAGAAATATTGCTCCTATTAATGCACATGCTGGTGATGGCCAGAAAAACCATGACATTATTAACATTGCAATACCTGAAACAAAAAATGCTGTCGTAGGATTTTTTATTACTTTTGCAAATGGTTTTACCATAAAATCTATGGCATGATTTTCTTCTAGTGCTTTAGATAATGCTACCATAACACCTATAATTAATATTACTCCTCCCAACTCATTAAGAGCTACAATAAAAGAGTTAAAAATTCCATTTAGTGCACCAACTAAGCTATTCGTAAAAAATAGACCTAGACAAAATATACCTAGCACACATGGTACTACACTTTCCTTTTTCAAAATCATAGTAATTAAAATAATTACCATAAAGATGATATAGATGTAATGCGCTCCTGTCAAAACCATAATAAATATCCCCTTTTCCATAATAAGATAATAATATTATATGGTTCTTAAAAATTAAGTGTTAATTGTATACATCAACATCTATTTACATAAACTTATATTTTAAAACAAAAGAAGCATTTATCTTATGATATCTGCTTCTTTTTTATCTTTATTATTCTATTATTCTAGTTATCTTTGGTATATAATCTCTACTTTCTTTGAACTTTTTATCTTTTATATTTAAAATTAAATATGATATAAATGTGCAAAGTAAACCAACTATACCACTAATAACTTCAATTTTATCTGTAAACTTTATTAAATTTAAAATATAGTATGTCCCTACTGTACCAATTAGTAAAAAAACTAAAGGTAAGAAATATGCAAGCATGGTAGCTTTAATCATTTTCACACTTTCCATACTAACTTCCACATGATCTCCTTTTTGGGCACCTATTGAATTATCTACTTCTACTACCAAGTCTTGACACTCTGATGATAATTTATTACACTTTCCACAAGATGCACAGGCTGAGTGGCGTTGCATTATCATTTTAGCAGTTGTGTTATCAACTATTTCTATAATAAATCCCCGTTGATTCATATATTCATCCCCTTTTTTCATTATTTAACTAGAGAATAAGTTCATCACTCTTTTTATAAAAATTAATATTCTATCTATAATGTATTCCGTTAATACCTATTTTTTAATAACCCTATTACAGTGTTTCTCTCCTCCCGAAAGATTCTGTAGCTAAGTGGCAGGTCTCCTGACTTAAAATCATCCTACTAGCTTCTCCTTCCCAATTTATCAGTGGAGTTAAAGCTCTCCAAAGCTCTAAGCTTTCGTCATTATCACAGTAGCGGGGGCTGTTGCGGATTTTCACCACATTCCCTTTTAAGTATTTCTACACCTAGAATAATTTCATTATTCTCTAGTTAAATGCATAAAAGTATGCACTTTAATTATAAAATATAATTTTTCTTTCTACAATATATTTTCCTTTTTATGGTAAGGCTCTATATGAATTATCACTTGGCAATCTTCATTTATTTTGTTTTTTATTTCTTTTTCTATATCATGAGATAAAGCATGGGACTCTTCTATAGTTGTGTCAGGTTCCAACATAATATGCATATCAATATACATATCATTGTTACTACCTCTACTTCTTATTTTGTGCATATCCTTCACTTCCACAAAACTATTAACAACTTCTCTTATTTTTTCTTCTTCTACAACTGCGCTATCTAGCAATATACTAATGGATTCTTTAAAAATTTCATAAGATGCATATAAAATAAAAAATGAAATTATAATAGATATGATTGGATCAATTATAATTGGTAATCCAAATTTAATTCCTAATAATAAAATTAAAACACCTATAGATATTAAAATATCGCTTTTAGTATGAATGGAATCTGAAATCAAAATATAACTTCCATACTCCTCTCCTTTTTTCCTCTCATAGATAGTTACGCAAAAATTAATAACTATAGTTATTATTAAAGAAATTAAAGAAATAGTTGTTATAGTTAATTCTTGTGGATTTATAAATCTATCTATACCTTTTGAAAAAGTATTTATTCCCAGTATAAGAAGCATAGCACCTATAAATAAGCTGGCAATAATCTCAGATTTTTTATGTCCATATGGATGTTTTTTATCCACTGGTTTACTAGCTATAGTTATACCTATTATTCCTATTATATTTGACATTCCATCAGACATGGAATGAATACCATCTGCACTTAAACTAGCACTATTAATTAAATAGCCTACTATTATTTTCGTTATTGCAACTGCCACATTTGCCAACAATATAATCCATAAAATTAGCTTAACTTTTTTATATATGCTTTGACAGCTATCTGATATGCAATTATCACTTATATTTTCTTTTTTCACAAATATCCCTCCAAATTTGATATATACTTATACATAATAATTCTTATCACTTTCAATAAACGTAAAAAATCCACGGATATAATCCATGGATTTATTTTTTTTCATTTTCTATATTGTTAATATATTCAAATAAAGATATATTTGTGACTTCTTCTTTTATTAAATTTGATAAAGTTACTCCAATAAGTCTAATACCCTGATGATTATGTTCTATATTTTTAAATAAATTATATATATTAATTCTAATATCTTCATGAGATGCAATTGGATTGTTTACACTTAAACTTCTTGTTATTTGAGTAAAATCACCATACTTAATTTTCAATACTACAGTTTTTCCTTTTTTATTAAGATAAGAAGCTCTATTGGCAACTTCTTCACATAATTCATCTAATATATTAATTAACTTTTCATCTTCTATATCTAAATTTTCCGTTAATGTAGTTTCTGCTCCTATGGATTTTCTTTCTCTATTAGGTTCAACTTCTCTATAATCTATACCTCTAGCTAACTGATAAAATAAATAACCTCTATTTTTAAATATATTTTCCAATTGATTCACATCTAATTGCCTTAAATCATAACCATTTTCTATTCCTAAACTTTTCAAAGTTTTTTGAGTAACTTTTCCTATACCAAAAAATTTTTTTATAGGTAAATTATCTAAAAATTCTTGGGCATTGTCTTTAGTAATCACTGTTAGTCCATTAGGTTTATTATAATCCGAAGCAAGTTTTGCTAAAAATTTATTATACGAAACACCTGCCGATGCTGTTAAACCAGTCGTTTCATATATTTCTTTTTTTATTATTTTTGCTACTTGTGTGGCATATTTTATATTCATTTTATTTTCTGTAACATCTAAAAAAGCTTCATCTAAGGATAAGGGTTCAACTAAATCTGTATATTTATAAAAAATCTGTCTTATTTCATAAGATACTTGTTTATATACTTCAAATCTAGGTCTAACAAATACAGCATAAGGACATCTTTTATAAGCAATTTTGCATGGCATGGCAGAGTGAATCTCATATTTTCTTGCTTCATAAGAACACGTGGCCACCACTCCTCTACCTTGAGGATTACCTCCCACAATTACAGGTTTTCCCTTTAAAGAAGGATTATCCCTTTGCTCAATAGAAGCATAAAAAGCATCCATATCTATATGAATTATTTTTCTTTGATTTTTCATAACTGTCACCCTTTATTTTCTTAATTTTAAAATAGACCATATTGATGATCAATATGGTCCTTATTCTCTATATTAATTATAGTATAAATTTTGAGATGGATATTGAGGATCACAAGTTACATGCATTCCTAATTTTCTAAATGTTTGTTCATCATCTTTGCTTATTATTGTAGTTGAATGAGCTTGTACATTTTTAAGTTCAGCTAGTTTTTCCATAGCATGTTCTGCTGATGGATTTGTAACTGCACATATTGCAAGAGCTGATAAAACTTCTTCTAAACTAAGTGCTACATTTTTTCCACCTAAAGTTTCTGTTTTTAATTTTATTATTGGATTTAATATTGCAGGTGATATTAAGAACATATCATCTGGAATATTAGCCATATATTTAATTGCATTTAATACTGCAGCAGCTGAAGCACACATTAAATCAGAACCTTTACCTGTTATCATTGTTCCGTCATTAACTTGCATAGCAACTACTGGACAAATATCTTGTGTGTCATTTTGTGATTTTAATTTTTCAGCATATTCTCTAGCTGGAATAACTACCGCTCTATCTTCCGGCTTGACATTAATTTTTTCTAATATTAAAGATATTGTTTCGTAAGCATCTTTATTTACTTCACCTTTTTTATACTGGCAAGCAGTGTTGAAGTATCTTCTTATTATTTCTTCTATAGAAGCTTCTCTAACAACTTCATCATCTATTATACCGAATCCAACTCTATTAACACCCATATCTGTTGGTGATTTAAACATAGATTCTTTTCCTGTTATTTTTTCTATTATTTTCTTTAATACTGGGAATAATTCTAAATCTCTGTTGTAGTTTACTGATTTTTCTCCATAAGCATCTAAGTGGAATGAGTCTATCATGTTAACATCTTTTAAATCAACAGTTGCAGCTTCATAAGCTATATTTACTGGGTGATTTAATGGTAAATTCCAAACTGGGAATGTTTCAAATTTTGAGTAACCAACTGAATTTCCTCTTTTATTTTCATGGTATAACTGACTTAAACATGTTCCAAGTTTTCCGCTGTTTGGTCCTGGTGCAGTTACTACTACTATTGGTTTAGTTGTTTCTATATATGGATTAGCTCCATATCCTTCATCACTAACTATAGTATCCACATCTGATGGATAACCTTTAGTTGGAGCATGTTTATAAACTTTTATTCCACGTCTTTCTAATTTATTTATAAATACAGTTGTAGCAGGTTGTCCTTCGTATCTTGTTATAACTACACTGTTTACATCTAAGTTATAATCTCTTAAATCATCTATAAGTCTTAGAACTTCCATATCGTAAGTTATTCCAAAATCTCCTCTTACTTTATTACGTTCTATATCTCCTGCATAAACACATATTACTACTTCTACTTGATCTTTTATATGTTGTAAAACTTTTATTTTGGCATTTTCATCAAATCCTGGAAGTATTCTTTTTGCATGTAAATCTCCCATTAGTTTTCCACCAAATTCTAAGTATAATTTATCAAATTTTTCTACTCTCTCTAGGATATATTTAGATTGTTCTTCTAAATATTTTTTATGATCGAATCCTATTTTCATTATGCACCTCTCAAAACATATTTTTCACTTTATTATTTTTCACTAAGGTTATATTATATACCATATAAGTTGTTTTTTTCAATAATTTTTTATGTTTTTGGGATTTTTTTAAATAGGAATAAAAGATAGGTGCATTTTTTCTATCTTTAAGGCTTGTTTTTATGAATTTTTATTTAACTTTATTTTAATAAATTTTAGTGAAAAATAGTGCATAATGTTTCCACCAATTTTTATGGTGGATTTCTATTATATGATAAATAAATTTATTAGTCAATATGTTTTTTGAAATTAATATAAAAGTTCACTTTAACTTAAAATTATTTAATTAAATTGTTTCAAGATAAAAAAATAGCCTATTTGGATAATTCCAAATAGACTTTTATATATTTTATGCTATAAATGTTTTGTTATTTTTGACTAGCATCCACAACCGCCATCGTCATCAAATCCACAAGCACATACGATTAATAATAATATTAAGAATGGTATCCATGCAAAAATATCTATTTCTGCCCAACAATCTTGGAATGCTAAGAATAAGAAGAATAATATTATTATCCACCATCCTGCTCCAAAGAATCCACCTTCACAGCCACATCCACCAAAGAATCTATCTAACATTGTGTTACCCCCTTGTTGATATTAAATATTTTATTTTCTAAAATATACTATGAAGGAGGGTGCTTTTTTGCCATTACTTTTTTTATAAAAATAAATATTTTTTAATCTACTGATTTAAGAGATTCCACCATTTTAATATTTTTAAGTTTGTAATACATAACAAAATTAACAAAACAACTCAATATAATAGTTAATATTGCTGCTATGATATAACTTTTATTGCTAATTACTCTACCAAACATCATAGATTGTATTTCTACTGTAATCATAATAAATTGATGAAGTATTTTTCCAAGAATAATTCCCACACCTGTACCAATAATAGTTAAAATTATATTTTCTCTATAAATATATGCACTTACTTCATTATCGTAAAATCCTAAAACTTTAATTGTAGCTATTTCTCTAATTCTTTCAGAAATATTAACATTTGTTAGATTATATAAAACTACAAATGCTAAAGCTCCTGCAGATAAAATCATAATAAGCACAACATAGTTTAGATTTTTTATTGTGTGATGGAAAGTTTCTTTTGCTGCTGTATTAAAACTTACTCCATTTATATTGTCAATTTTAAATAGTTTTTTAGATAAATCATCTTCCATTTTTATATTTGGATTATCTAAAACTCCAAGTAATCTATTATAATTTAAGTCTTCATTAAATACTTTTTCATAATAAGAAGGTGTCATATAGATATAATGAGAAATATAATTTTCTGCTATACCTATTATTTTAACTTTAGATTTTTTGTCATTGCTATTAATTAAATCTATATTATCTCCAGTTTTTACATTAAGATCTCTAGCCATTTTTTCCGTAATAACAACACCACTATCATCTAGTTTTATAAGTTTTTGACTTTTTCTATCTTGAAGATGAATAAACTCATCTATTTTGTTTAAATTTTCTGGCACTACTATACTTATTTCCTTAGTAGTTTTGTTTACTTTTATATTACCATTTTGATAACTAAAAAGTTCAAAATCTTTTATTTCATCAAAGGCTGATAAATCTTCTTTTAATTTATTTATTTTTTTATTTGATAAATCAATATCTGTAACTATAGACATATCATATTTAAATATTCTTCCATATTGACCTGTTACAATTATCTCTATGGAATCTTTTATTCCAAACCCTGTAAGAATTAACGCTGTACATCCTGCTATACCAAGGACTGTCATTAAAAATCTCTTTTTGTATCTAAAGATATTTCTAATAGTAACTTTACTTATAAAACTAAATCTATTCCAAATAAAAGGTATTCTTTCAAGTAATATTCGCTTTCCATTTTTAGGAGCTCGAGGCCTCATTAAAATGGCTGGAGTTTCTTGTAATTCTTTATAACAAGCTAAAATAGCTGAAGATGTTATAACGATTAAAGCTATAGCAGTTATTCCTATAGAAATAGGTAAGCTAAATATATAAATTATATTTGGTATAGAATACATCATTCCATAAGCGAAGAATATAACTGTTGGGAATAAGGTGTATCCAACAATCATTCCTAAAATACTACCTATAATACAACCTAAAGATGCATATAAAATATATTTTTTAGAAATTTGGCTAGTTTTATATCCTAATCCTTTTAATGTCCCTATATTTATTCTTTGTTCATCAACCATTCTAGTCATAGTAGTTAAACAAACTAATGCTGCTACTGCAAAGAAAAATACAGGAAATACTTTAGCAAGTGCATCTATACTATCTGCACAACCTTTATATTCAACAAAGGATTGATGTGAATTTCTATCTAAGATATACCAAGTTGGTCTTTCTATTTTATCAATTTCTTTTTTAGCATCTTTTATTTCTTCTTCACCATCAGCTATCTTTTCTTTTCCTTCTTCTAGTTCTTTCTTAGCCTTAGCTAATTCATTTTGTACCTTAATTTTATTTTCACTTAATTCTTCTTGAGCCTTGGCTATTTCTATTTTTTTATCAGCTAATTTTTTCTCAGCAGATTTAAATTTTTCTTCCGCTGTTTTCTTTGATGATTGTAGTTTAGCTTTTTCTTCTTTTATTTTTATTTTACTATTTTCTAATTCTTGCTTACTTTTATTTAACTTGCTTTCTATAATTAATAATTCTTGTTTTTTATTTTGTAATTCTTTATTACCACTTTCGTATTGCGATTCTAATAGAGATAAAGTATATTTATTTTCTGCTAAAGTATTTTGCAGCTTAGTTTTTTCTCCTTCTGGTAACTCTTCATTTTTTAATTGTTCTTCTATTAAACCATTTTCTCTTTTTAAATTATTAATTGTAGTATTAAGTTGATTTAGCTCATTTTCAGCTTTTTTAAACTCACTTTCTGCTAACTTTTTATTTTTATTAAATTCCTTTAGTGAAGATTTATACTTGACTTCACTATTTTCTATTTCTTTTTCTGCATTTTTTATTTTAGCTTCGCCATTTTTTATTTTTTCATTAGAAGATAGTTTTTCTTCTTTTAATTCTTTTTCTCCCTTTGATATTTGCGCTAAATAGTTATTTATTTTATTTTGTGCATCTTTTAGTTCTTTTTCAGATTTTAATTTATTTTCTTTGTACTCTTTTTCTCCTGATGATAAATCATCTTTGGCTTTATTTAATTTATCCTCAGCTTTTTTTAATTCTTTATTAGCCTTTGATAAAATTTCTTTATATCTAACTTCTGTTCTAATATCTTTTATATCTTCAATTTTATTAGTTACTGTTTCAACTAAATCAAAGTATTCATCACTATAGGTATCTAATTTTTTTGCACCTTTGACAGTTAAGAATATTTCCGTATATACCTCACTCTTAAAATCACTTTGTGGAATCATTATAGCACCTTCCACAACGCCACTACCGATGGAGCTATTCCCCTTTTCCTGTGATAAATAATAGGGAGTTTGAACATATCCTACCACAGTATATTCCGTTGTTTTAAGTGTATCGCTTAATTTTTCTTCATTTCCTGAAGATAATTTAATTTTACTTCCTATTTCATATTCTAATGCTTTTATTTTAGGCTTTTCAACTACACACTCACCACTTTTATTTGGAAGTCTTCCCTCCAATAAAGTTAATTGATTTATGTAATTTTTATTATCTTTATTTAAATTTGTAATATCCAACCCATGAACTTTTAATACTTTTTCACTATTTTTATAATCTGATATAACATCTGTGGAGTAGGTTGGAAATATTTTATCTACTCCATCAATTTTTTTTATTTCATTTACATCATCTTCTGTAAGTCCCAAGGTAGATATAAGTCTAATATCCATTAAATTATTATCATCATAATACTTATCAGAAGAAGTTTTCATAACTATTGGAGAACTTTTAATTCCTATGAAAAATGCAACACCTAAAGCAACTATGGCAACTATAGATAAAAATCTACCCTTAGATTTTAATATATCTCTGATAAAATCTTTATTTAAAGCACTTCTCATACTACCACTCTATCCTTTCAACAGGTGTTGGATTTTCATTAATAGTTATGGAATCAATTTTGCCATTTTTAACTTTTATAACCTTATCACCCATTGGTGTTAAAGCTAAATTATGAGTTATTATAATTACTGTCATCTTATACTGTCTACAAGTATCTTGTAAAAGTTTTAGTATAGATTTTCCCGTATTATAATCTAAGGCCCCCGTTGGTTCATCACATAATAAGATCTTTGGATTTTTAGCCAATGCTCTTGCTATTGCGACCCTTTGTTGTTCTCCTCCAGATAATTGGGCAGGAAAATTATTCTTTCTATGGCTAAGTCCTACCGCCTCCATAACTTCATCTATATCTAGAGGATCTTTACAAATTTGTGTGGCAATCTCCACATTTTCACGTGCAGTTAAGTTCTGTATTAGATTATAAAATTGAAAAACAAAACCTATATCATATCTTCTATAAGTTATTAACTCCTTATTGCTGTATTTATTTATCTCATTATTATCTACTATTATTTTTCCACTAGTTGGGCTGTCCATGCCTCCTAGAATATTTAATATTGTACTTTTACCAGCTCCACTGGCTCCAGCCACTACAACAAACTCTCCCTTATCTACAGTGAAGTTTACTCCACTTAAAGCTTCTATATTAACTTCACCCATTTTGTAAATTTTTTTTACATCTCTAAATTCAATATATTCGCCCACAATATTCCCCCATATATTTAAATATTTATTAAATTATAGCATAAATATCACTCTATAAATATTTCCCATTATATTTCCATTATTATAGGAAATACACTTGGTCTTCTTTTTGTTTTATCATAAAGTAATTGTTCTACTGATTTTTTTACACTTGATTTTAGTACTTGCCATTCGATAATTTCGTTTGATAAGCATTCCTCAATTCTATCTCTAGATAAATTTTTAATCTCTCTTATTAAATCTTCTGATTCTCTAACATAAATAAACCCTCTTGTAATTACATCTGGTCCTGAGGCAATTTCATAGCTTGTTTTATCTATGGCAACTACTACTATAACCATTCCATCTTTTGCAAGATTTCTTCTATCTCTTAAAACAATATTGCCTACATCACCTACACCAATTCCATCAACATACAATATGCCTGTATGTACTCTTTCTGTAGCATAAGCTCCTCTTGATGTAATTTCTAATACTTGACCTGTTTCTAAAGTAAATACATTTTTAGGATCCATTCCAAGTTTTATTGCTAGGTCAGCATGGTGTTTTAAATGTCTATATTCACCATGGACAGGCATGAAATATTTTGGTTTTACTAAAGTATGAATTAATTTTAATTCTTCTTGATATGCATGACCTGATACGTGAATATCTTCTAAATCTTCGTAAATAACTTCCACGCCTTTTCTAAACAGCTGATTTATAACTCTAGAAATTATCTTATCATTACCTGGAATTGGTGAAGCTGAGATAATAAATAAATCATTTTGATGAATATCTATTTTTCTATGACTTCCAAAGGCTATTCTAGAAAGTCCAGCTCCTGATTCGCCTTGACTTCCTGTAGTTATTATAGTTATGTTTTCGTCTGGATATCTATTCATATCATCTATATCTAATAAAGATTCTGGTGGTATATTTAAATATCCTAAATCAATGGCAACCCTAGATACATTTTCCATACTTCTTCCACTAAACACTATTTTTCTATTTTCTTTTATAGATGCATCCACGATTTGTTGCATCCTATGAATATTAGATGCAAAAGTAGCTACAATAATTCTTCCATTTGCTCCTGAAAAAATTCTATTTAAAGTTTCACCTATAGTTTTTTCTGATAGAGAATGTCCTTGTCTTTCTATATTTGTACTATCTGCTAAAAGTAATAAAACTCCCTTTTTCCCAAGAGTTGAAAGTCTATTTAAATCCATAACTCGCCCATCTATTGGAGTATAATCAATTTTAAAATCTCCTGTATGAATAATTACACCAAGAGGTGTAGTTATAGCCAAAGAACAAGCATCCGCTATGGAATGGGTTGCTTTAATAAATTCAACTTTTATTTTTTCAAAAGCAACTGTGTCTCCACTTTCCACAGGATAAATAGTCACCATATCCATCATTTTATGTTCTTCCAATTTATTTTCTACTAAACCTACAGTAAGTTTTGTTCCGTAAATAGGCATATTAATTTGTTTTAATATATATGGAATTGCTCCTATATGATCTTCGTGTCCATGAGTTAAAAATAAACCTTTAACTTTTTCCTTATTTTCAATTAAATAAGTTACATCAGGAATTACTAAATCAACTCCATACATATCTTCATCTGGAAATGAAATACCACAGTCTATAACTATAATTTCATCATCATATTCTATTGCTGTAATATTTTTGCCAATCTCTCCTAACCCACCAAGAGGAATAATCTTTACACTTCTTCTTTTTCCCATGTCTATTCTCCTTTTCACTGACTAATTCAATTTATTTTAATTTTAGAATTTTCATTTTCATCTACTACCTTCTTTTTATTATTTGCAATATATGAATAATTTATATTTTTAAAGTAAAAATATAAATGGAGGTGATTCGATGGTAAATTTGAGTAGTAAAGAGAGATTTTTACTAGAGGGTGAAAAATATCAACAACAATTAGCAATAGATAAATACAATGACTATGCTCTTCAATCCCATGATCCAGATCTCAAGAGCTTGTTTTCTAATTTAGTTAAAATCGAAGAAAAGCATTTAAAAATAGTTGATGAAATGTTAGAAGGAAATAATCCTACAATTAATAAACAAGAGCTTCATCCATATTACGAAAATAATACTTATAGTTCCAATAATTATTTAAATGTAGGCAATATAACATTAACATCTATGGATGATAATTATAGCTATCAAGATGGAGATAAAATTATATGTTTTGATGCTTTAACAACAGAAGAACTTCTTCACTCTACATATAGTGCCTCTAGTTTAGAATTTAAAAATACTGAATTTAATAATGCTTTTAAATATATAATTGATGAAAAAGTAGAAAATCTTAAATATATTAATGATTATATGAATAAAAAAGGTATGTATAATAATACAATTTACTTTTAAAAAAACAAATAGACATATTAAGCATTTTTACTATGCTTAATATGTCTATTTCCTATTATAAATATATTAATTTTCTTCATTAAAATAAAGTACATTTAAAACATGCATGGATCTACCTATAGTTAAGCAATCTTCATATATAATATAATTATAGTATGGAAGTATAATTATAATTATTAACTTCCATATTTTTATTTTAATTTTTAGGAGGTAAAAAATGAAAATAATAGATTTAACTCATACTATTAGTAACGAAATGACTGTTTATCCTGGTGGCCCCAAACCACAAAATAAAATTATAAGTACTGTTAAAGAAGATGGGTATAAAGAAACTGAAATACATATAAATTCTCATAATGGAACTCATATGGATTCTCCCAATCACGTTTTTGAAGATGGAGTTTCCCTTGATAAAATTGATGTCATCAATTTTGTAGGTAATGCTGCTCTTGTGGACTGTTCTTGTCTTGGCGAGGGAGATATAATCACTTATGATTTTATTGAAAAACATAAGGAAGCTATTGATAATAGTGATTTTATAGTTTTTAAAACTAATTGGAGCAAATATTGGAATACAGATAAATACTTAGGAAATTATCCAGTTATAAGTGATGAAGTTGTAGATTTTATTGTAACTTCTAAAAAAAAAGGAATTGCCTTTGATACAATTTCTGTAGACTCAATAGATGCCACTGTCTTACATAAACACCATAAGATTCTTAGTAACAATATATTAGTATTTGAAAACTTAACTAACTTAGATTTGATAGATACAGATAATTTCGTATTTTGTGCTTTACCACTTAAATTAGAAAACTCTGATGGCGCTCCAATAAGAGCTATAGCCATGATTGATTAAAAAAATAGTAGTCCTAATCTATTAAGTTTAGGCTACTATTTTTTATTTAAAATTTTTCCTATACTGAGTTGGCGTTTGAGACATATATTTTTTAAATAATCTAGAAAAATAGTTCACATCATTTACACCAATAATTCTTCCTATATCTTGAATAGGTAATGATGTATCTCTAAGTAAAAATGTAGAGTGTTTTATTTTTAATTTATTAATATATTCTATAACAGAAAGCCCTGTTTCCTTTTTAAATACTCTAGATAAATATGTTGGTGAAACAAAAAATAAACTTGCAATCTCATTTACAGATAGATTGTTCTGCAAATTTGAATTTATGTAATTAATAACTTTTCCAACTAAAGATGAAAAATGCTTTATATTAAATTCACTAATTGCAAAACAGTAGTCAATCACCATATTATGAAAAATATTTTTAGTGTCATTAATAGAGTTTGCAGCTTCTATTTTATTCATATACATTTGAAACAAATTTTCTGTATATGTATTAGACACTCCATTATTTTGGACTATCTTAGAAAGTAAGGTATTATAATAAATAAGCTTATTTTTACAATTTCTTAAACTATATATATTATCATCTATAAAATATAAATCTAAAATCTTATCTAAAAATCTTATTGAATTTACTTTACTTCCAGATTGTACAGAAACTAAAAGCTTATTTTCAAGAATAGTACGCTCTTCCAGAAATTTATGATTTATAGATTCAAAGGATAATCTTTGAGAATTATCTTTAATAAAATCTGCTCTTTTTATATTACTTTTATAAATAAACTTAAGATTAATGTCTTCATCATAAATATTATTTTTTATTACAGAAATAATAGATGTTATTTTACTTCGTCCAATAAACGGCATAGAAATATAGTATTTTTTTATTAAATCTAATTCTACATCAGATATATTATAATTTTTAAAATCTTTTAATAAGTGATCATGATTATTTGTAAGTAAATATGGTCCTATAAATAAATAGTTCTTTTCCTTTTCATCTAAACAAATAATTATATAGTTACCAAACATAAAATCTTCTATAAAATATACATGATTTTGCTTAGTATCTAATAGTGAATTTAAAAATCTATTGAAATCTTTTTCACTAATTGTAAAAATCGGTGGTATTATTTTCTTTAACTCCTCTACACTATCATCTAAATATTTTATATAAAAGCATTTTAGGTTCAATGTTGCATCTAACATTTCTGATATTAAATCTATTTTTTCATAAATCACAATATATTCCCCCCACCAAATAAAATCAAACTAATAACACCTTTTATTATAAATATATATAAACAAAATATCAATCAAGTATGTAAGTGTACTAGTATAAAATAGGTTGTATTTGTGCTAAAACTATTCATATTTATTCTATAATATAATTGTTTACATTGATATAATTATAACAAGGAATAGGTATTCCTAGACAAATTTAAACTCAAAAATATAATAAGGGGAATATTAAATTATGAGAATTGATTTAAAAGCAAAACCATTTTATTTATCTGATGAAGACATAAAATGGGTAGAAGACACTTTATCTAACTTAACTTTAGATGAAAAAATAGGACAAGTTTTCGTAGATATGCTATGGAACAATACTGAAGATGAAGTAAAAGAAAGAATAGAAAAATATGGTATGGGCGGATTCAGATATAACAACATGTCTCCAGCTGAGCTTCATCACCAAAATAAAGTAATACAAGAAACTAGTAAAATACCTGCTCTAATAGCTGCTAATATAGAAGCTGGTGGAGATGGTGGTGTTAAAGGTGGAACTCACTTTGGACATCACGTTACTATAGGTGCTACTCAAGATAAAGAAAATGCTTACAAAATGGGGTACTACGGTTGTAAAGAAGCAGCTGCTATAGGTTGTAACTGGACTTTTGCTCCAATAGTTGATATAAACAAAAACTGGA
>OOCW01001478.1_pt1 | contig 16428 bp, 11 predicted proteins | sample 1671201 | NCBI WGS metagenome assembly OOCW01 (sample SAMN06348132, study PRJEB24527) | human gut metagenome | biome: human gut; feature: ankylosing spondylitis patient; material: feces | host: Homo sapiens | place: China | collected 2015-10
GCTTGTCGTTGGCGGCGTTGAAGTCGTTCAGCACCACGGCCTCGCGGTTGAAGGCCTTGACCACGTTGTGGCCGGCATAGACCTCCTCTACCTGGCCGTTGACCACGCCCAGGGTGGCCTGCTGGGCCTTGAAGTACTTCTGGCTGAACCTGACCACCACCAGCACCAAGGCCAGGGAGACCGGCAAAATCAGGATGGCGATGAGGGTCATCCTGGGGCTGATGGACAGCATCATGATCAGCACGCCGATCATGGTGGTCACGCTGGTGATGAGCTGGGTGATGCTCTGGTTCAGGCTCTGGCCCAGGGTGTCCACATCGTTGGTGATGCGGGACAGCACCTCGCCCACGGTGCGCTTTTCAAAGTAGGCCAGGGGCAGGCGGTCGATCTTCTGGCTGATCTGGCGGCGGAAGTCGTAGCAGACTTTCTGGGAAAGGCCGGTCATCAGCCAGCCCTGGATAAAGCTGAAGGCGCTGCTCAGCAGGTACATCCCCAGCAAAAACAGCAGTACCCGGCCAATATACACAAAGTCGATGCTGCCGGTGCCGCGCAGCTTGGCGACCCAGCCGGTGGCCAGGGCCGTGGTGGCTTTGGCCAGCACCTTGGGGCCGGCAATGTTGAAGATGGTGGACAGAATGGCAAAGACAATGGCCGTGATGAGCGGCAGTTTGTAGTGGCTCATGGTGCCGATCAGCTGCCGCAGCGTGCCCTTGAAGTCCTTGGCGCGCTCGGTGGTCATGCGTCCGGGTCTTGGCATATCACACACCCTCCTTTTCCGTATTCAGAATGCCCAGGTCAAGCTCTTTCTGGCTCAGCTGGCTGCGGGCGATCTCCTGATACTCCGGGCAGCTGGCCATGAGCTGGGCATGGGTGCCCTTGCCCACCAGACGGCCCTCGTCCAGCACCAGGATCTGGTTTGCGTGCAGCACGGTGGAGATGCGCTGTGCCACGATGATGACGGTGGCGTTGTCGGTCTGGGCCTTCAGGGCGCGGCGCAGGGCCACGTCGGTCTTGTAGTCCAGGGCCGAGAAACTGTCGTCGAACAGATAAATTTTGGGGCCCTTGGCAATGGCACGGGCAATGGACAGGCGCTGTTTCTGGCCGCCGGACACGTTGGAACCGCCCTGTGCGATGGGGCTCTGACAGCCCTCCGGCTTTGCGTCGATGAACTCGGTGGCCTGTGCGATGGCAGCGGCCTTTTTCACGGCGGCGTCGGTGATGTGGTCCCCGCCGAACTTCAGGTTGCTGTCGATGGTGCCGCTGAACAGCACCCCCTTCTGGGGCACATAGCCCAGCAGGTCGTGCAGCTGTGCCTGGGGCATCTGGCGCACGTCGATGCCGTCCACGGTCACGCTGCCGCCGGTCACGTCGTAGAAGCGGGGGATCAGGTTGAGCAGGGTGCTCTTGCCGCAGCCGGTGGAGCCAATGATGGCAGTGGTCTCGCCGGGCTTTGCGGTAAAGCTGATGTGCTCCAGTGCGTCGCTGTCGGCACCGGGGAAGCGGAAGCTCACGTCGTGGAACTCCACCACGCCCTGCCAGTTCTTGTGCTCCTTTGCGGCCTTGGCGTCGGCTTCGTCCGGGTCGTGGATGGTGGCCTTGGTGCGGATGACCTCGTCGATACGATCCGCAGCCACACCGGCGCGGGGCAGCATGACGGCCACCATGGCCAGCATCAGGAAGGACATGACGATCTGCATGGTGTAGGTGATAAAGGCAATCATTTCGCCCACCTGCATAGTGCCGGCATCCATGGCCTTGCCGCCGAACCAGACGATGAGCAGGCTGGTGCCGTTCATGATCAGGGTCATAAAGGGCATCATGGCCACCATGGCGCGGTTGGTGAACAGCTGGGTGCCCATCAGGTCCTTGTTGGCCTTGTCGAAACGAGCCTCCTCAAAGGCCTCCCGGCTGAAAGCACGCACCGGCATGATGCCGGTGAGGAGCTCGCGGCTGACGAGGTTCAGCCGGTCCACCAGCGTCTGCATGATCTTGAACTTGGGCATGGCCACGCTCATCAGGAAGAGGATGAGCAGCAGCAGCGCAGCCACGTCCAGCACCACGATCCAGGAAAGGCCCGAGCGGCTGCCCACCACATGGAGCACACCGCCGATGCCCAGAATGGGCGCATAGGCCACCATGCGCAGCAGCATGACGCAGACGAACTGCACCTGCTGGATGTCGTTGGTGGTGCGGGTGATGAGGGACGCGGTGGAGAAGTTCTCGATCTCCGCATTGGAGAAGTGGATGACGCTGGAGAAGGTCTCGCGGCGCAGGTCGCGGCCGATGGCGGCGGACACCCGGGAGGCCAGGAAGCCCACCGCGATGGACACGGCCACCATCAGCAGGGTCAGGGCCAGCATCTGGCCGCCTACCTTATATAAATAGTGCATCTGCACATCGTGGGCGATGCCCTGGGCCTCGTATTCCAGCCCCACCAACAGCAGAGCCTGGCTCTTCAGGTTCTCCACCACGGTGTCGTCCAGCTGGCCGATGGCACTGGTCAGCTGCTGCTGCACGGCGTCGCGGCTGAAGCCGGGCATCTGGCTCATGGCGGCAAACTGGCCGCACACGGTGTCCAGGTCCTCCGCCGTGGGGGCCACAGTCTCGGTTTCCGTGTCGGGATTGCGGTCGGCACCGGAGGCCTGCAGGTCCGCAAGGCCGGTCATGCCCATGCCGGTCTGCCCGGCGGGGGTGTTGGCTGCCTGGGTGGCCGCCAGATACAGCACGATGTCCGGGGTGGTCACAGCCTCTTCCAGCGCGGTGCGCTCGTCGGCGGTCAGGTCGGTGCGCAGGCGCAGCACATCGCCGTCGGCGGTGTAGGCGTTCTGGAAGGCAGCGGCGTCCTCCTCGCGCATCAGCAGCGAGAGGGCATCCAGCGTGCTCTGCCGCACGGTGGCGGGCAGGGGGCTTTCGATGCCGCCCTGCTGGATGCCGGTGTCCACGATCTTGCTGGTGTAGTCCGGCAGCGACAGATCGCAGTACGCCTGCACGAACAGCAGTGCGAACACCACAAGGCAGACGGCCCAGTGACGGGCCAGCTGCTTAAAGATCTTTGTCATGGTTTGGTTCTCCCTTCGGTTTGGTGGTACGCGCAGCATTTTCCGCAAGAATGGCTTCCATCAGCGCGCCGCGCAGCGCTTCCATCTGGGCCAGCTGTTCCGGCTCCAGCCGGGCCATGACACTGGAAAAGTAGTCCCCAAGAGCAGCCTCGCACTGTCGGCAGGCCTCGTATCCCTTGGGCGTGAAACGCACCAGCGTCTTGCGGCGGTCGGCAGGGTCGGCAAAGCGTTCCACAAGGCCGTCCTGCTCCATCTGCCGCACCGTGCGGGAAATGGCAGGAAGCGGTTGATGAAGCTCCTGAACTAGATCGGAGATATAAACGGCACCGTCCTGTCCATGGAGACGAATGCAGCCCAGCAGCCCTTCCAGCATGGGGAAGTGGCGCTTGGGGCAGTCGGCCAGAGCGGCCTTCATGCCGGCCTTGGATGCTTTGCTCAGCCGGTGGATGTAGCGGCAAAGCCCACGGAAACTCAACGTGGATTCCTCAGACACGCGATCCCTCCTCTCAAAAATTGCTTAACAACTGTTAACTGTTAACGCTTGACAATAATAGCCTTTTGCAGGCCGGATTGCAACCCCCTGCAGGGATTGTTTCACAAAAGTTCACAAACGTTTGTGTCCCGCATACACATAAAGCAAAGGGGGCATCGGGCATGGAACAGCGTTTGTGGATGATCCTGCAATTGTTCGGCGGGGCGGCACTTTTCTTATACAGTATGGACACCCTCACGGACGCTTTGCAGCAGGCGGCGGGGGACACCCTGCGGCAGGCCCTTGCCCGGCTCACGGCCCACCCGCTGGCCGGGGTGCTCACGGGGGCGGCGGTCACGGCGGTGGTGCAGAGCAGCTCGGCGGTCACGGTGCTGGTGCTGGGCCTTGTGGGGGCCGGGCTGCTGACCCTGCAGCGGGCCGTGCCGGTGGTGTTCGGGGCCAACATCGGCACCACGGTCACCGCGCAATTGCTGGCCTTCCGGCTGGAGGATGCCCGGTATCTGCTGCTGGTGGCGGGGCTGCTGCTCTGGTTCGCGGGGCGCGGGCGTCTGCACGCAGCCGGGCAGGCGCTGTTTGCGTTCGGCCTGCTGTTTGAGGGCATCGCGGTCATGGCCGAGGCCATGGAGCCGTTGGCAGCAGGGCCGGTGTTCCGGCAGTGGATGGCCCAGGTGCGGTACCGCCCCGGCCTGGGCCTGCTGGCAGGGCTGGGCATGACCCTCGCCGTGCAGAGCAGCTCCGCCACCATTGCGGTGCTGCAGCAGGCGGCTGCCCGACCCGGGCCGGACGGCGGGTGCCTGCTGGGCCTTGCGGGAGCCATCCCGGTGCTGTTGGGGGACAACATCGGCACCACCGTCACGGCGGTGCTGGCATCGGTGGGGCAGAGCCGGGACGCCAAACGTCTGGCGGCGGCCCACGCCCTGTTCAACCTGTCCGGGGCGGCGGTGTGCTGGCTGCTGCTGCCCCAGTTCACCGCGCTGGTGCGGCTGGTCTCGCCCCACGGGCCGGAGAGCGCCGTGCTGGCCCGGCAGATCGCCAACGCCCACACCCTGTTCAATCTGGGCTGCACGGTGCTGTGGCTGCCCCTGACCCCTTGCATGGTGCGCATCGTGTGCATTCTATTGCCGGAAAAGCACGCCCCTGAGTTGAAATGAATGCCTTAAAATGGTATAATGACAGTGTATCGAAAATTTTGTGACGCTTTTGTTGCACAAACGATGAACGGACCCTTCTGTGGGCCTGCAGCGGTGTGCGGCTGCCAGGGCACAGAGCGAACCAAGAGGACGTGTTTACTATGAAGGATATCATCAACGGGTTGATCGAGCGGTTCCGCAGGCAACATGTACAGGCCCGGCGCTATGTGGCCATGATGCTGGTGCTGGCCCTGCTCACCACCCTGTTCGTCAACTGGCAGCTCCATGGGGTGGGCATCTCCATGACTGCCGACTACCACTGCGGCTACGAGGAGCACCAGCACACGGCGGCCTGCTACGAAAAAGTGCTCACCTGCGGTTACGAGGAGGGCGAGCCGGAAACGCCCGTCACCTCTTCGGACAGCAGCGCCGATCCGGTGTCCGCCTACAGCGCGGCCGAGCCGGAAGAGCCGGAAGAGCCGGTGCAGACCGAGCCGGAGACCATCTGGGTGCCCCATGAGCACACCGATGCCTGCTACGAGGAGCACCGGGTGCTGACCTGCTATCAGGAAGAGCACGAGCACACCGACGACTGCTTTGACGAGTACGGTGCGCTCATCTGCGGCGAGTTCGAGCATATCCATGACGACAGCTGCTACACCACCGAGTATGAGCTGGTGTGCGGCCTGGACGAGGGCGAACTGGTGGAGGAGCCCAACCCCGCCTATCAGGAAATGCCTGCCATCCGCCCCGTGGTGGACCTGCCCCCTGAGCCGGCCGAGACCACCCCGGACGAGCCGGTGCTGCATCACCACACCGACGCCTGCTACACCGAGGAGCTGGTGTGCACCATCCCGGAGCACCACCACACCGTGGAGTGCCTGGCCGATACCCAGGCCGACGTGGAGACTGCCGAGGAATGGCAGGCCGCGGCCAACGTGGCCCTGAACGGCAACTGGGCCGAGGACCTGCTCACCGTGGCAAAGTCCCAGCTGGACTACCAGCAGAGCGACAAGAACTTCAAGCTGGATGTGGAGGACCAGCAGGTGCTGCGCGGCTACTCCCGCTATGGTGCCTGGTACGGCAACCCCTACGGCGCCTGGGACGTGATGTTCCTGTCCTACTGCCTGCACTTTGCGGGTGTGCCCCAGACGGTGGTGCCCCAGCGTGCGGGCGTGATGGCCCTGCACAGTGACCTGCGCGGCTCCCAGTGGCTCACCGACGCCGACGGCTCCACCGCAAGGCCCGGCGATATCGTCATCTACAACACCCTCACCACCGAGCAGGTGGCCGTGGACGAGAGCTCCTATGGCATCGCCCTGCTGGACCTGGACGAGGACCCCGACACCGCCGCCCAGCTCACGGCTTCCGAGCCGCAGGTGGACACCCGCACCGTGACCACCGAGACGGTGGGCGTCGTGTCCGCCGTGGACCCCGACGCCGGGACCCTGACCGTGATCTCCGGCAACGTGGACGGCAAGGTGGCCGAGGTGCCCGTTGCCATGTCCGACGTGACCAGTGTCATCTCGGTGACCGGCGCCTATGCCGCCGAGACCACCGCTGTGGCCCCGGAGGACCCGGCAGGCTCCCAGGAGGAGCTGGACGGCAGCTATGCGCTGCTGGAGGATGAGGATGGCTTTGGTGCCACGGTGGAATGGGTCGGCGAGGCCCGGCAGCAGGACCCCGATGCCCCGGCCCTGCTGGCAGAAACTGCCGATACGGAGGTGATGCTGGACCCCACCTGGATCACTAAGATAGCGTTCGAGCAGAAGGTCAATGGCTCCTGGGAGACCCTGATGGGGAATGAAGTGGAAAGCGGTACCAACGTGCAGGTCACCATGACCTACAAGCTGCCTGCGGGCACCTTGACGCCGGACCGGCGGACCCTGTGCTACCAGCTGCCGGATGCCATGAAGCCCAAGCAGCCCACCTCCGGCAAGATCAAGGACGAGACCGACAACAACAAGGTCATTGGTACCTATACCATCGACACCAACGGCCTGGCAAAGCTGACCTTTGACAAAAGTGAGAAGTTCACCGGTTTGGATGCCAACGGCAACCGGGAGTTTACCGGAACCTTCCAGTTCTCCCGGAAAGTATGGGCAGATGATTTTGCAAATGACAAAAACATTACCTTTAAAGATGGCTTTACTCTGACCATCAAGAAGAAAACGGCAGATATAAAGATCAGTAAAGGGTACACCGGCTATTGGAGTGCCTTTGAAAATCATCCGGAAAGTGGCACCTTCATAAACCATTATATGGTGACGGTGGAGACCACCAACGGCACCAAAGACCCGGTGACCCTTACGGATACCCTGAACACGAATCAGAGTGGAATCAGTGCTGGTGATTACCTGAAGGGCGGCACCTACCTGAAAAACTCCTTTAAACTTTACAAGGAGGACGCTTCGGGTAAACGAACGGAGATCCTGCCGTTCCCCGACTGCAAGATCCAGGAGGACAGCAACGGCAACCCCCAGGTGGTCCTTGATCCGCTGCCGGCGTTGGAGATCGAAGAAAAGTACATCTGGTACTATGACGTTCAGCGGAACTATGCGGACTTTGACGAAATGCCCGACGGTGTCGGTATGATCTTCAATACGGCAACAGCGCAGGCAGGCTCCCAGGAGGAAAAGAAGGCTGAAGCATACTACACATGTAAAACCCCTCGCATTGAGAAGAAAGGCGAGTACGACCCCAAAACAGGCCGCATCCAGTGGACGATCACTGTAAAGATACCGCATTCTTTTCTGGGGACCAAGCTGGGGTCCTATATGCTGCAGGGCTGCAAGATCACGGATAGCCTGCCGGACGGTGTGAAGATCGTAGGAGATGTAAAAGTAGGCAACACCACGATATCGGCAGAGAAATTCCAGCAAAATGGCTATACCATCCCGGCGGATTTCACGGGGACGGAGCTGACAATCACCTTTGAGACCACCACCCCCCTGGGCGGCGGCCCGGTGACCAACAAGGCACAGATCGAGACCAAGAGCAAACACATCTTTGAGGCCTCGGATACCGTGAAAATCGGGAAAGGGGATTGGACCCTGAGCAAGCAGCTGTCCAGCAGCAGCAAGGGCCTGGCCAAATGGAATATCTCTGCCGCCAATGCGGCTGGCGAAAGCAGCTTTACCCTGGTGGAGACCCTCCAGGACGCTGTGAACGAAAGCGGCCAGACCCAGCTGAACACCCACTACGCCTACGCCGCAGAGCTGGAGAAGGCTTTGGAAAACGGCCTGACCCTGACCCTCCACGACGGCGGCACCATGAACTATGCTGATGCTAAGGCCGCCGGGGTCATTACCGCCGTCACCTACTACAGCGGTGCCGACGGCACCGGCGGAACGGTGACTGCCAACGACCCCTCCACCCGGGTGCGGAGCTTTACCATCCAAATAAACAAGGCAGATGACAACCCGGTGCGGCGTGTGGAGGTAAAGGACCTCCCTACCCACGAGGATCAGAGCAATGTACCCACCGGGGAGAAATGGACTTACAAAAACAGCGTCAGCGTGCAAGGCAGCTCTCAGAGAGCTACGGCAGAGGACACCTACCACAGTTACAAGAGCTTTGAAAAACGGGTGTCGGCGAACAGCGATCAGGACGAATCTGGTTACCAAAGCGGAGACCAGACCTACCAATATAGTGACCTCAGCGACAACAACCTCCACTATCAGCTGGTGGTGCAGACCGCTGCCGAGGATGATGCCGACATCGTCATCACCGATACCCTGCCGGAAAACACCGAGTTCAAGACCGACTGGGTAACGATCGGCATGGACGAAGGGGCCCCGGATAAGATCAGCGAGTTGAAGGGTGCCGCTGCCACTGTAGCCTACGAGGAAGCCACCCGGCAGCTGACCATTACCATCCGCGGCTACAACCTGAGCAAGAACAAACAACACAAGTTCCGCATTCTGTACAAGGTGAGCGTGGACGACGATCCCCGCTGGCAGAACCCCTCGGTGGGCCAGGTGATCTACACCAACACGGCCCAGTGGGGCGAGCTGACCGAGACCCTCCACACCACGGTGGAAAAGACTGTGGACCCCCTGAAAAAGACCGGAAAGCTGGTGGAGGTGGATGGCAAAACCGACCGCATCGAGTACCAGGTGGTGGTGAACCCGGCCCGGAAGGACCTGTCGGTGGAAGCCAACGAGGCCCCGACCATTGAGCTGTGGGACGACGTAAAGGCTCAGAACGGTGCCATTGTCCGGGGAGACCCGGAGTCTGTAAAGCTGTATTACTTCCAGTATGACGAAGCCAACAACGCCGTGACCCGAGGGAAAGAAGTGCCTCGCAACCTGTACCAGGTGCTGCCGGCAGATGACAATGGCTGGCTCCACATGGTGATCCCCAACAAGGCCGCCATGATCCTGGTGTACCAATGTGATGTAAAGCAGGGCAGTGCTGCTGAGGATTACAACGTGGACAACACCGTCAAGCTGGGCAATGGGGACTCCACCGAATCGGATTCCATCAAGTTTACCTATGCATCTGCCGCCACAGCCTCCACCGGACAGTTCCTGCTCCACAAGGTGGACGATTACTCCGGCGTGGCATTGCAGGGAGCAGAGTTTACCATCTGGCAGTATGATCCGAAAACCCAGGTATGGCAGCCCTGGAGCGGCGGCGTAAACGGCACCGTCACCACCAACGAAAAAGGCCAGGTGAGCCTGACGGTGCTGGAAAACGGCAGCGAACAGACCCTGAAGCCGGACCTGCTGTATAAGATCGTGGAGACCAAAGCACCCCAGAACTACCAGAAGGACGAGACCCCCCACTATGTGCTGTTCCATAAGAGCAGCGAGACCCCCCAGACGGCCTTTGATACCGCTACGGGCAAGGAGACGGTGATAGACGAGGGAAAGACCATCCTGTTCACGGACGTCCAGGTGGGCAATGCCGCCCAGACCACCACGGCCCAGTATACCAACCGCTACAGCAACCTGACCGTCAGCAAGCTCTGGCTGGACCAGGATACCAAACAGCCGGTAGACCCTGCGGCAGAGAATATCGAGATCCAGGTGTGGCGTTATACCGATAACCCAGAGCTCAAAGAGCGGTTCAAGACTGCTACCCTGAACGAGAAGAACCACTGGACTGCTACCTGGTCCGGCGAGGAACTGCCCCTGACGGACAAGGAGAGCGGCAAGGCGTACCACTACCTGGTGGAGGAAACGACCACCGGCAACTGGAACGTGTACATTGACAACAACGGCGTGCAGACCGGCAATATCACGGTGCAGAACTATGTCTACACCGGCTACGAGCTGCCGTCCACCGGCGGCATGGGCACGGCACCCTTCGGGGTGCTGGGCGGCGCACTGGCCGCTGCAGCAGCCCTGCTGCTGGTCCGCAAACGGAAACAGAACGAGGAGGAGTGAGCAGCCATGAAACAAAACAAAAACAACCGGTTTGCCGCTCTTCTGCTGGCGCTGTGCATGGCCGTGTGCTGTGCACTGCCCGCGCTGGCAGCCCCCGCGGCCAGCGCCAACATCGACCTGAGCCGCACCGGCAGCATGGACGTGACCCTGTACGACCACCAGAACGACGTCCCCCTGCGGGGCGGCGCACTCACCGTGTACAAGGTGGCGGACGTGGCCCGCACCAACGGCGACCTGCACTTTGTGTACACCGCCGACTTTACGGGCTGCGGCATTGCGCTGGGTGACCTGACGGACAGCACGCTGGCTTCCAGGCTGGAAGCCAAGCTGCCCGCCCGCGCCGCCGGCACCACCCATAAGATCAGCGAGCAGGGCACCGTCTCCTTTGACGCGCTGCCGCTGGGCCTGTACCTCGTGGTGCAGACCGAGAACTCCAAGGGCTACGAGGCCATCAATTCCTTCCTGGTGTCGCTGCCCATGGCGGACGAAAGCGGCTGGCTCTACACCGTGGACGCCACCCCCAAGGTGGGCGCGCCCACGCAGGAGGTGACCCCGCCCGAACCGGAAACTCCCAGCACGCCTTCGGAACCGGACAAACCGTCCGAGCCGGAAAAGCCCTCGGAGCCGGACAAGCCCACCCAGCCCGGCACCCCGGACATGCCGGTCAATCCCAACGACCCCAACCGCCCGGTGTCGCCCGGTACGCCGGATAACCCGGTGAACCCCGGCAACCCGGACAACCCCGTGGCCCCCGGCACCCCGGATAACCCGGTGGCGCCGGGCCGCCCGGACGGCAATGCACTGCCCCAGAGCGGCCAGCTGAACTGGCCCATCCCGTTCATGGCCTGCAGCGGCGTGCTGCTGTTTGCCGTCGGCTGGGTGCTGGACCGGAAGGAGACGCTGGCATGAACACAAAGCAGAAGATCGGCCGCGCCTGCATGATCGTGGGCATCCTGCTCATTCTGGGCGCGCTGGCCCTGCTGGGCTATAACCAGTGGGACGCCAACCGCGCCGACAAGGCTTCACAGGATGCCCTGGGCAAGCTGGAAGAGACCCTGACCGAGACCATGGAGGACAAGACGAAGGACGAAGAGCCGGTGGTCCAGCCGGAGCTGGACCCGGAGCAGGAGATGACGGCTACGGAGATCGACGGCTGGGAGTATATCGGCTACCTGTCCATCCCGTCCATCGGGCTGGAACTGCCCGTGATGAGCGAGTGGAGCTATGCGGGCCTCAAGGTGGCCCCGGGCCGCTACTCCGGCTCCACCTACGCCGACAACATGGTGGTCTGCGCCCACAACTACGCCAAGCATTTCAGCCCCATCAAGTGGCTGGCCCTGGGCAGCGAGGTGTACTTTACCGACATGGACGGCCAGCGCTGGAGCTATGAGGTGACCAACGTGGAGACCATCCAGCCCACCGACATCGACAAGATGATCACGGCCAGCGACGAGGACACCTGGGACCTGACCCTGTTCACCTGCACCACCGGCGGCCGGGCCCGCTGTGCCGTGCGCTGCACCCGCACCGCCTACCCGGTCTTGGAGACCAGCGCGGCAGGGCGGATCACGGAGTAAGCAGGACGATTTGGAATTGCCTCCGCTTTGCTCTGGCAATATCAGCGGAAAATTATTTTTAAAGATATGCAATCCCGGAAAATCTGCGGATTTTCCGGGATTGTTTTTTCACGGATGGGCGTTAAGGAAAGTGGCCTGTTCTCTGGAAGGCAAACGATTTAGAATGCCCTCCGCTTTGCTCTGGGCATAAATAGCAGAAAAATTATTTTAGATTTTGCAAATCCGGCAGGGCTGCGGTCCCGCCGGATTTGCTTTTTCACGGGAAGGGTCGTTACGGGAAGTGGCATCGGCTGCTGTTGGCCTGCGGCCAAAGCGCAGAAGGAGAACTCGCGTTTTGCGGAAAGGAATCCCGTAACGTCCCTCCCGGTGCGATGTCATTCCGGTATCAGATGCCACTCCCCGCCATGACCCTTCTGGTGAAAAGGCAACTCCGGAAAATCCGCAGATTTTCCGGAGTTGCAATAAAAAATAATATTTCCTCTAATTATGGCGCAGCGCACGCGGAGCCATTTCAAATCGTCCTGTTCCGGTTTCCCGCAAGCGTACAGGGAGCTGTCGCGCCAGCGTCCACAAAAAAGCACCCGCCATGCGGATGCACAGCGGGTGCCTTGAAGGGCTCTGCGGGGATGCTCAGTGGGTGGTGCCCATGTCCACAGCCAGGTCGGCGTCGTTCTTCACAACAGCCTCCACGGCCTTCTCCAGGCCGCGGGCGATCTGGTGCAGGTCCATGCTGGGGGTACCCAGGGGCTTGTTGACCACCTGCTCCATGGCGTAAGGCACATGGATGAAGCCGCCCCGGATGTTGGGGTACTTCTTGTCGATGAGGTACAGCAGGGTGTACATCAGGTAGTTGCACACATAGGAGCCTGCGGTGTAGGACAGGGCGGAGGGGATGCCTGCGTCCTTGATGCTCTGCACCATGGCCTTCACGGGCAGGGAAGTGAAGTAGGCGGTCTCGCCGTCCTCCTGGATGGTCACGTCGATGGGCTGATAACCGGCGTTATCGGCGATGCGGCCGTCCATCAGGTTGATGGCCACCTTTTCCGGGGTGATGGCGGAGCGGCCGCCGGCCTGCCCGATGCAGATGACCACATCGGGCTGGTTTGCCTGAATGGCAGCTTCCAGCACCTCACCGGCACGGATGAACTCGGTGGGCACTTCCTGCTTGACGATCTCGGCACCGGCGATGGTGTCGGGCAGCAGCTTCACCGCCTCAAAAGCGGGGTTGACGGTCTCGCCGCCAAAGGGGTCGAAACCAGTGAGCAGAATCTTCATAGTAAAAAGCCTCGATTCTCAGATATAAATGGACGGCTCCAGAACGGTGAGCTGTCCGTGATCCATGATCATGCGGTTGTCCACATAGATGCAGGGAGCGTGGGTGACCAGATCGTAATGGCCGGAAGCATCCTGCACACCGCCCAGCGCGATGTTGCGCCCGAACCCGATATGGAAGGTGCCATAGGTGGATTCGTCCTCGATGTAGCAGTTGCCTGCACAGCGGGAGTGGGTGTTGAGCCCGATGCCGAACTCCGCCGCCACCACCATGTTCTCCGGGTCGTGGAAGCGGGCCAGAAACTGCTTGAGCCGCCTGCCGCTGGCATTGTCCTCGATCTCCACGATGCGGCCGCCGCGCAGCTCCACCCGCACGGGGCTGTCCACGATGCCGATATAGCCCATGGAGCCGTCCAGGATCAGGGTGCCGTTGGTGTCGCTCTCCACCGGTGCCACATACACTTCCACGCTGGCAGAGGAAAGGCCCTTGCCGTCGTGGCAGCAGCCGTTGAAGAAGCCGGGCACACGCCCCTCGATGTTGAAATCCAGGTTCGTGCCAAGCTCCGTGGTCACATGGATGTGTCTGGCGTTCTGGTAGCAGGCCATGATGATGCTGGCCATGATCCTGCTTTTGGGCAGGCTCATGTTCAGGAAGTCGTAGCTCAGCAGGGACTGCCCGTTGCTGGTGCTCAGCGGCAGCGACAAAAACCGGTTGCGGCGGGCAATGACCCGCTTGACGGCCCGCGTGGTGATGAGGGAATACTCGGCAGCACCGATCACGGCGTTGTAGGGGTCAAAGGCGTCCTCGCGGTCATCGAAATACTGGCCCACCTGCTCGTGCAGGTCGTCCAGCATCAACACATCCGCCACGCTGCCCACCGCCTGTGCGGCTTGCTGCATGGCCGCCACCTCGACAGCGTACTTCTGGCTGGATACGATCAAGATGCGTTCGCCTGCACGGAGCCGGACCCAGTCGCGAATAATGATATCGGCTCCGTGCTGAATTGCTTGTTCCATTGAATCACTCGATCTAACAAAAAAATCACTTCAGGAGGATCATCATCACGATCTGGACCACCATCATGATGATGGCGACAGGAACCTGATTCTTGATGACGCCCATGGGCTTCTTCATATCCAGCAGTGCCACGGGCACGGTGTTGAAGTTTGCAGCCATGGGGGTGCACAGGGTGCCGCAGAAGCCGCAGGTCAAAGCCAGCATGCCGATGACCACCGGGTTTGCGCCGTGGGCCAGCACGAACGGGTAGCCGATGCCCACGGTCATCACGGTGATGGCGGCGTAGGCGTTGCCCATGATCATGGTGAACAGCATCATGCCGATGGCGTACACCACGATACCGGCGTTCACATTGCCCTCGGGGATGATGTGGCTGACCAGGTCAGAGATCACATCGCCGACACCGGCAGCGGTGAAGACGGAGCCCAGGCAGGCCAGCAGCATGGGCAGCATGGACAGGGGGCCCACGGTGGACAGCATGCGCTCGGAATCGTTCAGGAAGGTGGAGGGCTTGTTGTCGCGGTTCATGATCATCAGCAGGATGATGGCCACGATAACGCCCAGAGCCACGCCGTTCAGGGCGGACAGGCCGATGCCCATGCCGGTGATGGCGCAGATGACGGCCAGCATGCCGATGCTCAGGGTGGGGACAAAGATCTTCATGCCGATCTTCTCATAGGTAGCCTCGGTCTCGGCCTTGGTGGCAGCAGAGACAGCGCCCTTCTTGACCTTCTTGAGGATGGCGGGGATGCACATCACCACCACCAGGATGCCGCTCACCAGAGAGGGCAGCCAGCGGCCCAGGGCAAGCACGACGCCCAGCACGGCCCAGAAGATAAAGGTGCCCACGGGTTCCGGGTTCTCCTTATCCTTCAGGTTCTTCACGCCGCAGTAGATGCACAGCAGGCCGATGATAAAGTAGATGATCTCCATCACCTTGGTGGACAGGCTGTAATCAGCACTCATAAAAAAGCTCATTCTTCTGTCCTCCCTTACTTATAGTACTTCTGGATCATCTTGCGATCCTTGATCACATAGAATACGATGGCGACCACAGTGGCAATGATGCACACGGGGATCTCGATGGCAGCCAGCTGGGCCAGCTCCACCTCGATGCCCAGGCCGGCCAAAGTGCTCTGCACCAGCAGGCCGCCGGAACCGCCCACGAACAGGACCTGACCGAAGAACCAGGTGATGTTCTCCATGCCGGAAGCCATACCCTTCAGCTCCTCGACATGCTCCTCATTGGGCTCATAGCCCTGTGCCACAATGGCACCTTCGGCCATGGGCATGATGACGGGGCGCACGAAACCGGCCACGCCGCCAAAGCCCACGTTGAAGGCTGCAAAGACCGAGCGCATCACGCCGTAGATGCCGATGACCAGGCCGGAGGTGGCACCCTTGAACTTGCCGATCAGGGCAGCGGCTGCTTCACGCAGGCCGTTGCGCTCCAGCGTGCCGGTGACCAGCATCACGATGATGAAGATGGCCATGCTGCGGTTTGCCACAAAGGTGCTGCCCAGCGTTTCCAGCAGGGTGACCGGGCCCAGACCGCCAACCAGTGCAGTCACAACGGCTGCCACCAGAATGACCAGAATGGAGTCCAGCTTCAGTGCAAAGCCAGCGATGACGATGACAATGCCGAGTAGTTTTAGTAGTTCCATAATTGCCTTCCTTTATACTTATATTTTCCCGGCATCGTACCGCGCCCCGGCAGCCTGTGGGTCAGAGGGCCGCAGGGGAAAAGCCGTGTGCCGAAAAGACGAGAAGGGGGAAGAGCCTGCTCAGAGGCGGACGAAAGCCGCCAGCAAAGCCGAGAATGCGGCCGCCGTGATCCACAGCGGGACAAGGCGGCGGCGCAGGTGGGCGGCGATATCGCACTGCTCCAGCACACCGGAGGACTTGAGGGGCACCACGGTGGTGGAAGCGGGCACGGCGGCCTCGCTGCCATAGGGATTTGAAGAGGTGAACTCGCCGGTGCCGTCCTTGGCCGGGCAGGCGTACACGCCGTACCAGGAAGCCAGAATGCCGCCCTTCCCGGCGGCGGCCTTCTGCACCCGTACCCGCTGCACGGTCAGTGCCTCGGCCCTGCGTTCCTCCACCATCAGGTTGACGCGCATCATGTTCACAAGGTTCAGCACCGAGGACACGGCGATGAGCAGATCAAAGACCAGTACCAGAATGAGCAGCGGGTGCATGGGCAGTTCCCTCCAAAAGCGGTGCCGCAGCCCGCAGGCGGTGCAGCACCTTATAAAGTTAAGTTCATTATATCATAAAACCATCACAAAAGTAAATGAATCGCCCCAGATTTGCGTTTGCAAAGAAAAATAAAAAATCCCCCGTTTCCCGGAGGAAACAGGGGAGGGGACTGCCTTGCGGCAGCAATTACTTGTTCTGGATGTACTCGTGGATGGCCTTGGCGGCAGCCTTGCCGGCACCCATGGCCTTGATGACGGTAGCGGCACCGGTCACGGCATCGCCGCCGG
>OOCW01001479.1_pt1 | contig 16405 bp, 18 predicted proteins | sample 1671201 | NCBI WGS metagenome assembly OOCW01 (sample SAMN06348132, study PRJEB24527) | human gut metagenome | biome: human gut; feature: ankylosing spondylitis patient; material: feces | host: Homo sapiens | place: China | collected 2015-10
AACTAAAAACTTCAGCTTCATTAACTATTTTTTTACTTTGTGGATAACCGCACTTAAAAAACATTAAGTTTTTCAGTGCCCTCCTATCTAGCAGCCCCTTTTTTATGGATTTTCTTCTAATATAATTCATATATATCTGAAAATTCTATATGTATTTTTTGCACCAATGGTTTATTATCTACATCAATTATTTTATTATCATTTTCATTTTCTTTTTCTTTTTCAATCCTAACATTAGGCAGTTTAACAACAAATTCACTACCTTTTTTAGTTCCTTTTTCTAAATATACCTGTCCATCATGTAATTCAACTAAAGATTTAACTAAAGCTAATCCTATACCACTACCCTCCTTTTTTCTATTAAAAGATTTATCCTCTTGGACGAACCTTTTAAATATTTCTTCTTGGACTTCCTCTGATATCCCTACTCCATCATCTTTAATTCTTATAGTAACATATTTATCATCTGCATCCATTAAAACAAATATATTACCATTATTATTAGTAAATTTAACAGCATTTGAAAGTAAATTTAGAATAACTCTTTCTATACTCTCTGGATCACATCTTATTTCTAGTTCTTCAATGTAAGTATCAAATAATACGTTAATATTTTTAGATTCAACATATGGAACTATTGATAATATTATATCTTCAACTAAGCTAACAACCTCATAATTAACAAAACTAAGATTCATATAGCCAGAATCTATTTTTGTCATATCTACTAAATTATTAACAAGTCTTAATAGCCTATAACAGTTTTGCTTTATAGTATTATCATATTTATTATAGGCACTCCATAATGCACTTTCACTATCCTTTTTGTTTATGTCTAATAATTGAACACAAGAATAAATTATATTTATTGGGGTTTTTATTTCATGTGATAAATTTGCAAAGAATTGTCCTTTTGCTTTTTCAACCTCTTTTATTTCTTTATATTTTATTTTTAACTTTTTAAAATCACTTACTTGACTATTTAGTCTAGCACTTTCTTCAATTCTTCTAACAATCTCAATATATATACCAACGAGTAATATAAGATAAGCTATAAAAGTTAATACTTTATTATACTCAAGAACTTTATCATTACAATCCTTAAATATAGAAAAATAAAAAATTCTTCTAACTGTAAATATACTAATAGTTGTTATAAAAATTGTATATATAAATTCTCTTTTTCTCATACATCTTATTGCCAATAAAGTTAATAATACTGCATAATAAATTAATATTTTAATCTGAAATATATTCCAAATCAATCCATTCTTTTCAAGAAAAAATGTATTTACTCTAAATTTTATTTCTATATATGTACCAATAATATTAATTATTAATACTAAAATTACTGAAGTTCTCTTTTTCTCAATAATTTTCTTTACATATTTACTGTCATTAAAAATTGCAACAGTTAGTAAAAATATTCTAAAAATGAAAGGAAAACTTATCAAATGTTCTGATATTCCTACACTTACAACAATATAATTTACATAAATATATTCAATAAAAATACTTATATAGGATAGCGTCAAGATAAAAAATTCGTTATTCCTATACATATAGTAATATAACAAACAACATGGAATTGCTATTATTCCTATAATTATATTAATCGAATTTAAATCTTCAAGTATTGGTAAAGAATTTATTTTATTAACGTCAATTACCCTTATTGCTACAAGTGTACACAATAAAAATACTATAGTAGATATAAGCATATAAGTAATATACTTTTTACTTTTTTCTTCATATTTCTCAGTTTTATTCATTTTTTCATTCCTTTGCCCTATTTTTCTTTATTTTTCGATTATTATTCCTTACAATCTTACCATAAATTATATCATTTTATCTATATTTAAAAAAATTAATTTCACTTTCTCTATTAAAATTACTTTTTCGTTATATAAGAAAATTTTATCCATATTGCATATAATATTGTAAACAATAACTTAAGTGATTTTATGAATAACCTTATTGAATTAAATGATTGTGTTTTACTTGGATCTGGAGCTGAAGGTAGCGTCTATTTAACCCCAGAAGGATTTGCCTTAAAACGCTTTAATACAATAAAAGCTGCAAAAAAAGAAGTAACTATCCTTGATAATGTTAAAGATAGCCGTTTTTTCCCTAATGTAATTATTAGAATTAGTAATATAGTAATTAGAGAGTATGTAGAAGGAGATAATTTATCACAATATCTTAAATCTAACGGATTATCATACTCACTTACTATAGAATTAATTGATTTAATTGAAGATTTAAAAAGATTAAAATTCAAACGAATTAATATTAGAAATGCTCATATCTTCATAGATAAAAATGAAAAATTAATGGTCATTGATCCTAGAAAACCATATACAAAAGTTACTCCTTATCCAAAGGATATAATTAAAATACTTTTAAAACTAAATTTATTTGATACCTTTTTAAGAAATCTATTATTATACAGACCTGATTTGCTAGATTATTGGATTGACGCTCATAATTTCGTGGTTCATAACTATAGACACCTCTTAAAATACGCCTAAACGAATAATATTGCGCATCACATGGAAGCGAAAAAATGAAATATTTCTTTTCCGGGAAAGGTGAAATTTTCCCTCCAAATTAATATTTCATTTTTTTCTTCATTCATGTATCTGCTTATATCAAAGTTATTTGCAGTTAATGACTCCTGCTATAAATTTATATGACAATTTGTTAACTTTTAAAGTGGCTAACACATAAAATTGTATCTTTTAGCTTGAAAGCCAGTGATAAAGAAAAATTAATGATATTACCGGAAGAAATATTGTAAATAAGTTTTAGAATTTAATCTTTCTTGGAGTAAAAACTGCGTTAAGAAGCTGAGGGAACAAAGTGACTTTCGAAGCTTTAGCAGTTTTTAAGGAAAGAAAGATATAAATTCTTAACGAGATTTATACCATTTCTGGAGGTAATATCATTAATTTTCGATATCACGGTATCCAAGCTATATTTATTTTGAGATTTTTTCAAATAGATTTATAATTTCATCTATTTTCTCATCTCCATTACTATTTAAAATTGCATCTTTTACACAATGATCTAAATGTCTTCTTAAAATTTCTATATTAGATTTTTTCAATAATGATTGAACTGCAATTATTTGATTAGATATATCTATACAATATCTTTCGTCTTCAATCATTTTAATTATTCCTTCAATTTGCCCTTTTGCTATTTTAAGATTTTGAATCGCTTTTTTTCTTTCTTCCATAATCTCCTCCGTTATTACCACCCCTCAGGGGAGTATGTTTATATTATAAAAAAATTTTTTTATAAGTCAATATATTATTATTGTTCATCCTTATTATTTTTTTATACAAGTTTTTATTTCTACTTATACCTTTATTTTTCAGACATAATTTATTTTCTATAGCAAAAAATAAAGATATATTATTTAAAGAGGTGAATTATATGAGTAAATGTCCTACAAAATCTGATCCAAGTTGCAAAGATTATGCAGAAAAAGTTAAAAATAAAGCTAATGAAAATACTCCTTTTGAAATTGATAAACCTACCAAACATTATTAATCAAACTTAATTTATTTCTTATAATAATTTTTAGTGCAAATAAAAAAACTTCTAGAATAAGTTCCTAGAAGTTTTTTTGTTATTTATTTTTATTATTTATTTTTATAACTATCTACTAACATCATAAAGAATTTAAATAATACTACTGATATTATACCTGTAGTAATATATAATTGTATTCCTGATATTTGCTTAACAATATTTCCAAAAGTCTCATATCCTTGACCTGTTAAATATGCTGCCATTTTAGTTGAAGCTACTATTCCTATAGCCATAGGGAAAGTAAGCCCTGCAAATCCTGGATGGAATACATATGAGAAGAATTTTGGTAATTTAATTAATATAAATATTAATGCACAAATTACTGCAAAGTATAAATAGTATACTATAAATTTATTAGGTGTTTCAATAAAGTTAAGGTAACTTACTAAACAAAGACTTGATGGTGCAAGTACAATTGCTTGAGTATGGAACATTGGATCTTTTAATTCATGCTTTGCTAATCTATAAATCATAAATGGTATTATAATTGTAAATACAGCAATTCCATAATAAACAACTATTTTTCCTATTAAAGGCTCATTCATTACGCCTCCAACAACTGTTGAAACCATAATACCATTATAAGTAACAAACCAACTTGGAACAAAAGTTTGCATATTAACGCCTTTTAAAACATTTCTATATGTAAAAATCAAAATATGTATTGCATGTAAAATTAATCCTGCAAACCATAATGTTTTACCAAACACTGGACTTGCATTATAAAAATAACTACCTAAAAGCATAGTTATCATTGTAAATCCTGCATAAAGAGATGCTGGTACAGTATTAGAGTATTCTTTCATACAAGTTTTAGGATATACAACTATTTTAGTTATATAAGCTATTAATACTAGAACTGCAGCCCATGCAGTTATATGTCTTATCCAAGTATAACCCATGTTTAAATAGACATTTGATAAAGTAAATGCACCTACCATTGTTGGTAAAATTGGAACCGGTAGGTTTTCAATTTTTTGTAATAATGATTTATTATTCATAATTCCTCCTAAAATAATAATAATAATATTATTATAAGTTCTCTCTATATATTGTGCATTTATTTGGAATTTAATCAATTTGTTAATTTTTTCACTTTGAAATCAACAACCTTACCCAAACTTTCGCTAACAATTTAAATTATATATAGATTTTATTATTCAGTATGTGATTTTTATCACAATCTTGTTAATTTCTTAATTATTTTTTAATTTATTTTTGATTTTTTCTTTAATATTCATATACATACTATATAATATGATAAAAAAGAGATGTGAAAATACACATCTCTTAATATTATAAGCTTAATATTTTTTTATCATTCTTAACTAAAGTAGCTTCATCTCCAACTTTTACTTTTCCACCCTTTAATACTCTAGTAAATATACCATTTTTAGGCATTATACATTCACCCACTTGATAATAAATTGCACACTTATCATGACACTCTTTACCTATTTGAGTAACTTCTAATAGAACTTCTTCTCCTATAGTTAATCTTTGCCCTACTGGTAATTTATTTAGCTCAAAGCCCTCAATAACTAAGTTTTCTCCAAAGGCACCAAAATCAACATTTCCACCTTTATTTCTGAAATCTTCAATTTTTTCTAAGGCTAAAAGACTTACTTGTCTATGCCATTTTCCTGCATGTGCATCTCCTTCTATCCCAAACTCTTCTATGAAATTTGCTTCTGAAACTTCATTTTTAAGTGTTCCTTTATGTTTACTTGTACATATAGCTATAACTTTTCCCATTGTCCTATCCTCCAATTTGATTCATAAATTTTAATTCCTTATGATCGCTCTTTTCTAAAAACAAATGTTTTTCAGGTTTATCATAAATATTATCGAAAATTAATTTATTAAGTTCTTCATCACTTATATTTTCTCTAAGTTTACTTTTCAAATCTACTCCATAGTCAAAATGTAAGCACTGCTTTAAAAATCCTTCAGGAGTTAATCTAACTCTGTTACACTCTTCACAAAAGCAATTACTCATAGCACTTATAAAACCAATCTTACCTTTTCCACCTTTTACTTTTATATAAGACGCTGGTCCCCCACTTTTACTCCTAACTACTTCTTCATAATCAGGATAAATTTTAGATATTACTTTTAATACTTCCTGGTTAGTTACTCCTTTATAATTAACAGCAATACCAATTGGCATAAGTTCTATAAATCTAACATCTATAGGCTTTTCTATTGTAAGCTTTACAAAATCTAATATCTCATCTTTATTTATATCGTTAACTATAACAGTATTTAATTTAACTTTTATCCCTAAATCAATAGCCTTATCTATGGCCTTTAACACTTTATCTAATTTCCCTAGTCTAGTTAATTTATTAAATCTCTCTTCTTTTAGAGAATCTAAACTAATATTAACCCCTTTAAGTCCATTCACAGCTAATTCATCTATCATATCTGCAAGTAAAATACCATTTGTAGTTAAATAAATTTCTTCAATTCCTGGAATAGTATTTATTTTGCTTATTAATTTAACAATACCCTGTCTAACTAATGGCTCTCCACCAGTTATTCTAACCTTTTTTATTCCTAAATTTGCACTTTCCTTTATAACTTTATATATTTCATCATCGGTTAACTTTTCATCATTCTTTAAAAATTTATTATTTTTTTCATCCATACAATAAATACATCTTAAATTACAATTGTCAGTTACCGATACCCTTAAATAATCTATTTCTCTTCCAAATTTATCTTTCATATTAATTAAAGGGTAATTTAAAAGTTAAACTCCCCACTCTTTCCTCCTGTTTTTTTAAGCAAATGAGTTTCTTCTATCACCATTCTTTTATCTACAGCTTTACACATATCATAAATAGTTAATGCAGAAACCATAGCTGCTGTTAAAGCTTCCATTTCAACACCTGTCTTATCAACTATTTTTACTGTAGCTGTTATTCCAATATAGCTTTCTTCTCTATTTATATCAAAATCTACATTACAGCTTGTAATCATTAAAGGATGACACATTGGAATTAAATTTGATGTTTGTTTACTAGCCATTATTCCTGCAACTCTAGCAACACCTAATACATCTCCTTTTCCAATTTTTCCAGCCTCAATAAGTTCTAAAGTTTCTCTACTCACTCTTATTTTTGAAACTGCAACTGCAACTCTTGCAGTTTCTTTTTTCTCAGAAACATCTACCATTCTAGCATTTCCACTATTATCAAAATGTGTTAATTTATTATCCATAATTCCTCCTAGATATTTATACTATTTGCCAAATGAACAATGTGGGAATGTACATACATTACAATCTAAACATAATCCACCATGACCATACTCTACTATATCATCTACTGTTAATCTTTCATCGCTTAATACCCTAGGTAATACTAAATCTAAAACTGTTCTCTTTGAATACATAGCACAACTTGGAACCCCTAATATTGGAGTATTTCCATGGTAAGCTAGTAGGAACATAGCACCTGGAAGCACTGGAGATCCATAAGTCACAAGCTCTCCACCACATTCTTTTATAGCTGTAGGGGTTACGTCATCTGGGTCTACTGACATTCCACCTGTACATATAACCATATCTACACCTTCTGATAATCCTTTTTGAATTTCTTCAATTATTCTTTCTTTTTCATCTGGTAAGATTACTTGTCTTACAACCTCACTACCATAATACCCTAGTTTTTGCTTTATAACTGGTAAAAATGCATCTTTAATTCTTCCCTTATATACTTCATTTCCTGTAGTTATTAAAAGACATTTCTTAGGTTTTATTTCTGCTACACTTATTATTTTTTCTTTAATTAAATTTTCAGCAGTTATAATTTTTTCTTCATCTATAATTAACGGAATAACTCTTGTTGCTCCAACTTTTTCACCTTTTTTTATAGGAGTATTATTATGTAATGTCGATACTATAATTTCTCCAACTGAATTTAATTTAAATAAATTAGATTTATCTATTTTTAAAACTCCATCTCTATCAGCAAAGAAGTCAACCTTTCCTTCTTTAATTTCATCTGAAAGCTTAATTCCTTCTCCAACAACTAGATTTGAAATTCTTGTTGCCGCATCATTTTCATGAAGTTGCCCCTCAACAGGTTCCCAAACATATACATGTTCTTTTCCTATTGATAATAACTTTTCAATATCTTCCTTTTTAATTATATGACCTTTTTTAAAAAGTCTCCCCTTAAATTCACCTGGAATTATTTGAGTTACATCATGAGATAATATACTTCCTACAGCATCCTCAACCTTTATCATTTTCATTGTTACATACCTCCTTTTTATTTTCTAGCACATTCCTTTGAAGTTCCTAATAATATATCAATTCCATGTTTAATATCATCTAATACATAATCTAATGCTTCTTTACAAGCTTTAGGGCTTCCTGGTAAATTCACTATTAATGTATCTTTTCTTATACCTGATACAGCCCTTGAAAGCATAGCCCTTTTTGTGATTTGCATACTATACATTCTTATTGCTTCACATATTCCAGGTGCTTCTCTCTCTATTATATCTCTTGTGGCTTCTGGAGTAATATCTCTTTTAGAAAATCCTGTTCCTCCAGTGCTTAAGACTAAGTTAACTTTAAGTTCATCACACATTACTTTAAACTCATTTGCAAGCATTTCTCTATCATCAGGTAATATAATTTGTTTTTCTACAGTAAATCCAGCTGCTTCAACTAATTGTCTTACTACTTCTCCACTTTTATCTTCTCTTTCACCTGCATATCCCTTATCACTACTTGTAATTATTCCAACTGTATACATCACACTTCCTCCAATTCTCTATATTCCTTCTCAGTATTTATATTTGAAAAATCTCTTTCTATAAATTTACTTTTATCATCGCCTTCAATGACTTTTAAGTTTAATGATCTTATTAATAATTGAAGTTTATTATTATTTTCTTTTATTGCTTCTTCAATCTTAGGAAGAATACTTTTAGAATATATACCACATAAAGGTTGCAATCTTTCATTAACTCTTGGTACTAATACATCATATTCTCCATTATAATTTCCTATAACATTTAATACATTTTGAGTAATTAACGGCATATCACAAGCAATGCATAAAACCTTATCTGTAGTTGAGTTAATAAGTGCTGAATGTATTCCGCTTAATGGACCATTTCCCTTATATATATCTTCAACTACTCTCAAATTAAATCCCTTATATTCTTGTAGATTATTTGAAATTATAATTATTTCTTTATAGTCCTTCCCAGCTTCAATTATATATTCTATAAATTTTTTTTCTTTATAACTCAATAATGCCTTATTATTGTAGTTCATTCTACTACTTTTTCCACCAGCTAAAATAGCTAAAGTTTTATTTATCATAAGTATCTTCTCCTTAAAACTTTATGATATCTACTATCTCTCCTGCCTTAAGCCCTTCACATCCACTTTGAACCTCTATCATACAATTTGAATTCAAATTAGAACTTAATATTCCATTTCCACTTTTAATTTGAGTTATATATGCAACTTGTTTTCCATCTTCAATCTCAGCTCTTGCTCTAATAAATCTTCTTTGAGGACTTTTCTTAGTAAAATCATTGCATAATATTGCTTTTTCTCTTTTTACTTTTACTTCATCATATCCACACATCTTTTCTAGCGATGTTTTTACAAAAAGCTCAAATGCTGTTAGAGCAGCTGTGGGGTTTCCTGATAAACTAATAACTAAAGCATTATTTACCTTACTGCAAAGTACAGCTGAACCTGGCTTCATTTTAACTTTCCAAAATAACCTTTTACCATTAATATTATCTATAGCTTTATTTAATAAATCTTTCTCTCCTACTGAAACTCCTCCAGTAGTTATTATTATATCCATATCATTTGAAATGCTATTTATACATTTTTCTATTTGATTCTCTATATCTTTTACATGTGTACTATATTGAATATCATAGTCTAATTCCTTAATTCTAGAAATTATACTATATTTATTGCTATTAAATATTTTTCCAGGAATTAGTTTCTCTTCTACATCTATAACCTCATCTCCTGTACTAATTAAAGCTATTTTAGGCAGTTTATAAACTTTAATTTTTTCTATTCCTGTACTTGCTATAATTCCTATATCTGCAAAATCTAGCTTCTTTCCTTTATTAACTAACAATTTTCCTTTACTTATATCCTCACCTTTAAAACAAATATTCTCATCATCCTTTAGAACTTTGTTTAAAATAATAAAATTATCATCAATTAAAGTAACATCTTCTTGTTTTATTACTGCTGTTGCTCCCTTTGGTATAGGTGCCCCTGTCATTATTCTAACTGCAGTTTTTGATGTAACTTCACTATTACACACATCTCCTGCAAAAACCTTATCTACAATCTTAATTTTTTCTTTTGATTTGCTATCTTCTGCTATTATTGCATATCCATCCATAGCTGATTTATTAAATGGTGGATTGTCAATTATAGAGTAAATATCTTCTGCTAATACTCTTTTTGTTCCATTTATTAAATTAACTTCTTCAGTTTCTAGATGTTTTACATTATCATTTAATATACTTATTGATTCTTCTAACGATATAAATGACTTCATTTACTCACCTCTTAACTAAAAATAGGCTTATTACTTCATATTTTAGGTATGAGTAATAAGCCTATTTTAAATATAAAAACCTAAATTCTTGGTTTTAAATTAACTAGTAAATAATTAAATATATTTAAATCAACTTATTTTCCTTCCCAAAACGTGGAGATAATATCTTTTCAAATATCACCCTTGAATTATATAAATTTCGGCATAAGCTCCATAGATTATATCCTTAGGCTACTCAGCTCTAGAAAATATTTTATTGATAATTTTCAAAACTAAATTCTTTTTCCTTTTCAATTAAGTCTGCAAGCTTTTTATAATCTTCTCTATCTACTATAATTATATCATCAATATCTATATTAATATCACTTGCAACTGCAATTATTTTTTCCTTAGGAGTTATTATCTTTTCACTTACTCCACTTCTAAATACTTCTATTTTTCTTAAATTACTTTTTTTATATCCTTCAATTAAAATAATATCTTTATCTAATACCATTTTAATAATATCATTAAGTTCAGTTTCTTCTTTCAATTCTTTTATCATTGCAAGTCTATTTTTAGAAGAAATTATTACTGTTTCTGAACCTGCTTCTCTATGTTTATATGTATCTTTTCCTTTTTTATCTATATCAAATCCATGAACATCATGTTTTATAGTTGCTATACTATATCCTCTAACTTTTAGTTCTTTTATTAACCCTTCAAGTAAATAAGTTTTTCCAACATTAGAACTTGACCCAACTATATTAACTACCTTGGACATTAAATTCATCCTTTATATTATATTTTTAGTTTGCATTATATAGATTTTTATTTATTTTGTAAATATGTCACTTAAATTTAATAAGTTAGAGGAAAAATTATATTTAAAATTTAATTTCTTCCTCTAACTCTTTTTAATTTATTTTAACTGAATTAATATTCTAAATCAAAGATTTATAATATTACTTATAGCTAAACTCAAAATTCTTTTCTATGTTAAAGAAATCTGCATAATCTATATCAAATAAGCTTTTAGTTACTTTAGAAACATCAATATTTTCTTTAATAAGCTGAGTTAAAACTCCCGCGTAAGATAAATCTCCTTGAATTATAGCTCCATAAATCTTTCCATCTTTATGAATTATCTTCTTGTAGTTATCCCCTTCAACTTTAGTTTCAACTATATAAGTTTCATCAGCTGGTTCTACCATTCCAAGAGACATGGTAGCTATTCCTACAAAGTTCATTGTATTTTTACTTCCAAAGAAGTCAGTCATTATCATTTCTTTTCCTAACATATTATGTGCTGCAATTATACCTTCTTTTACAGCTGTTGGCCATATTGGATTTCTACCAGTTACATCCCCAGCTCCATATATGTTTTCAACATTAGTCTTTCCTTTTGCATCAATTATTAATCCAAATCTATCACATTCAACATTACTATTTTCCATAAATGCAATATTTGATCTAACACCTGTAGCAACTACTACTAATTCACATGGTACTTCTTCACCTGTGTTTAATAATAAAGCTTTAGGGTTATTATTTTCATCTAAAAGTAATTTTTCAGCTTTAACATCTAATTTTAAAGAAACACCTTCTTCAATAAACTTCTTTTCATAGACATCAGATGCATGCTTGTCTAATTGTAATGGAAGTATCTTATTACTCATTTCAACTAAAGATATATTTAATCCTTGTCCAAGTAATCCACTAACTGCATCTATTCCAACAAGCCCAGCTCCTAAAACTACTACATTTTTAACCTTCTTAGCTTGCTCCTTTATTAATATAGCATCATCTAAATTTCTTAATCCAACTACATTATTACCTTCTCTAAGTCCTGGAACTGGTGGTATAAATGCAGATGCCCCACTACAGACTAATAATTTATCATAACTTAAAGTTTCACCACTTGATAATTCTAAAACTTGATCTTTATCATTAAGAGCCTTTACTTCTAAACCTTTCATCCAAGTTATGTTATTTTCTTCAAAGAATTCTTTACTTGTAAAGTTTAATGCATCAACATCTCTATGATTTGAAATGTAGTGATGAAGTATACATCTTGAATATACATTTTCATCCTTTGATACTAATACTATTTCAGCTTCTTTATCTAATTCTCTTAAAGTTTTAGCTCCACTTATACCTGCAGCAGAGGCTCCTATAACTACATATCTCATTATTCAGTTACCTCCTCTAAAGTAATTGCTCCCATTGGACATTTAGCTACACATTGTGCAGTTCCATGCGCCTTACATGCATCACATTTCATTATTTCTTTATGCATTCTACTATCAGCTTTTAAAACACCATAAGGACATGCCATTATACACATGTAACAGCTAGCACAATGTTCTTTGTTATATTCAACTAATCCAGTTTCTTTATTTTTGCTCATAGCACCTGTCATACAAGTATAAACACATTCTGGTCTATCACAATGTCTACAGAAAATTGGTGCATATTTCCCATTACTATCTATTGTTATTCTACTTCTTGTGTCTTCTGATTCATGAGATACAATACATGCAGTTGTACAAGTTAAACAACCTACACATTTTTCTCTATCTATTTTAATTCTTTTCATCTTTAGTCACCCTTTACTTTTTAATTATATTTACTGCAACTGTTTTATATGATGGTTCTTTTGAATATGGATCATAAATTGAAGGAGTAAGTGCATTTGTTTCTATGTAATGCATTGGAGCATATAAATGATTTTTCTTAACATGATCAGATATCTTTATTGTGAAATCTTTAGTTACTCCATTTTGAGATGTTATACTAACTCTTTCATTTTGAACTATATTCAATTCTGCTGCTAATTCTGGATGCATAAATGCATAAGATTCCTTAGAGTAAATTTTTTCTGATTCTGCAATTTCTCTTGATCTTACTTGAGTATGCCATTGTCCTACTGTTCCTCTTCCTGAATTAAATATGTAAGGGAATTCTTCACTTGTTTGAATTGGATTTTCAGCTATATCTTCAAAGTGGAATTTAGCTTTTTTAGATGGAGTATAATAGTTACCATCTTCATATAATCTTCTTTCATCTTCAACTAAAGTTTCTCCAGCTCTAAATGGCCATTGAACTCCTCTTGAACCTTCCATGTTTTGTCCTTCTAACATTTCATAAGTTACACCTGTTATATCGCAAGGCATTCCTTTAGAACATTTCTTTAATAATTCAAATGTAGATCTTGGAGTTTCCCATCCATTTAATAAGTCTCCCATTCCAAGCTCTTTACCTATATTGTAGAATATTTCAAAATCTGATAATTCCCCTTCTTCTTTAGCAATTACAGGATTAACCTTAGATAATCTTCTTTCAGTGTTAATTATTACACCTTCCTTTTTAATTGCTGGTACTGAAGGTAAGTATAAGTCACAAAGTTTAGCACTATCAGTATCTTCATATATATCTTGAACAACGAAGAAATCTAGATTCTTAACGCACTTTTCAAATTCCTCATTATTTGCCCATGAATGTCTTGGATTTGTACAAACTACCCATAATCCTTTAATTTCTCCAGCAATTGCTTTTTCAATTATAGCATTATAAGGAATTGTTGGTTTAGTTGCAAGTACACTTTCATCTACACCTAAAGCTTCTGCAACAGCTTTTCTACGTACTGGATTATCAAAATCTCCACCACCGAAAAGACCTGCTGTATTACTAAATACTCTTGATCCCATTGCATTACATTGTCCTGTTAAAGAGTTTGCACCTGTCCCTGGTCTTCCAATATTTCCAGTCATTAAAGCTAAATTAATAATAGCTTGTGCAGTTCTTACAGCTTGGTAACCTTGATTAACTCCCATTGTCCACCAGAATGAAACCCTTTCTCCTGCATGAATTATTTCTGCAAGTTCTACTACTCTTTCTGCACTTATTCCAGTTTCAGCTTCAACTGTATCTAAAGTAAATTTAGCTACATGATTCTTAAAGTCTTCGTATCCTTCTGTATGGTTTTCTATATAATTAACATCAATATATCCTTTTTCTATTAATACATTAGCTAAAGTATACATTAATACTAAGTCAGCCTTTGGCTTAATATCTATCCATATATCTGAATTCATAGCTGTTTCTGATTTTCTTGGATCTATTGTTATTATTTTAGCTTCTTTATTTTCTCTAATACGTCCCCAAAATACTGGATGAGCTATAACTGGATTTGCTCCAATTAAAATTATTGTATCTGAAAGTTCCGCATCATTTAATGTATACGGTGGTGCATCAAATCCAAAACTTTGTTTATGAGCAACTACTGATGTAGCCATACATAATCTTGTATTACCATCACCATTAATCCCCATATAGTTTCTACCTACATGTCCTAGTAATGCCATATCTTCTGTTGGCATTTGACCTGTACTAATGAAAGCAACACTTTCTTTACCGTACTTTTCTTGAATGCTTGTCATTTTTTTAGCAAATGTTTTAAAGCCTTCTTCCCATGAAATTTCTTTCATCTCTCCATTTTCATCTCTTAATAAAGGACTCTTTCTTGCTTTAATTTTAGTTTGTTGCTTATCTAAGTTTAATCCCTTTATGCAACAGAAACCTTTATTTACAGGATAATCAACAGTAGGTGAAACCTTAGCTATTTTACCATTTTCTACATAAAAATCTACATTACATGCTAATGCACATAAATTACATGTTGATTGAATCTTCTTCATACTACTTCCATCTCCAATTCACAATTTTAATAAACTCTATATTCAGTATTATTTCAGATTAATTGTATCACTAAAGATTTCGCCTAACTGTGATTATAATCACAACTCAAGCGTTTATTGTCATTACTTTAACAATATTTTTTCTTTAAACCTTTTTATTTAATAAAAATTAAGCTATTAAGTTATTTAAGTAATAACTTAATAGCTTATGAAAATTTAACTATTTACTATTTCTCCACCGTTTATATGAATAGTTTGACCAGTAATATAGGATGCTGCTTCTGAAGCTAAAAATACATATGCACCTGCACATTCAATCGGCTGTCCTGCTCTTGCCATAGGTGTATTTGATCCAAACTGTGGAATTTCTGTAGCTTCAAAACTTGAAGGAATTAGTGGTGTCCATATTGGACCTGGTGCAACTGCATTAACTCTTATACCACTTTTCTTTTTAGCTAATGATGTTGATAATGATCTTGTTAATGATACTATTGCACCTTTAGTCATAGAATAATCTATTAATTTTTCATTGCCTGCATATGCAGTAACTGATGCAGTATTTATTATACATGCTCCTGATTTCATATATTTTAATGCAGCTCTAGTCATATAAAAAGTTCCATAAATATTAGTTTTCATTGTTTTATCAAATTGCATATCTGTGATTTCCTTAAAATCTTTGCATTCATACTGAACTGCAGCGTTATTTACTAAAATATCTATTTTTCCATATTCCTTAATTACTGATTCTATAGCTTCAGTACAAAACTTACCATCTGCTATATCTCCTTGAATAATACTACACTTTCTACCTATTGTTTCAATAAGCTTTTTCGTATCTTCTGCATCCTTTAATTCATCATAATATATAATAATAATATCTGCTCCTTGATAAGCATAGGCAATAGATACTGCTCTTCCAATACCACTATCTCCTCCTGTTATTATTGCAACTTTATCTTTTAGTAAATCACCTTTTTTTATATACTTCTCATCATAATAAATAGGCGTTGGATTCATTACACTCTCAAAGCCTGGATGTTTATCTTGATGCTGTGCTGGAAAGCTAGTTGGAAAATTCATATTATCACTCCTAATAATAATTTATTTAATATAAATTATTATTAGTAACTTTTCTTCTTATAATACTTATTAATTTTAATTTTATAAAAAACTCACTATAGAAATATATCTTTACTATAGTGAGTTTAAATATAAATAATTCAATCTATCTTTCCTTCAATAATTCATCAAAAACAGCTTTAGCCTCCGCTAAACATGATCCGCATCCCTTTCCACAATTAGTTACATCTTGAAGCTCTTGAAAAGTATCTGCTCCATTTTCTATTGCTCTTTCTATATCATCTACTGATACATTGAAACAATAACATATTTTTTTATTCTTATCCATATGCTTTACCTCCATACTATTAATCTGTTCCATATATAGTCTAAACACTTTCACTTATTGCTATTCAAATAACTAAATTGCGCACCACATGGAAGCGAAAAAATGAAATATTTATTTTCCGGGAACGGTGAAATTTTCGCCTAGAATTT